>OHME01000625.1_pt1 | contig 18259 bp, 10 predicted proteins | sample 1569201 | NCBI WGS metagenome assembly OHME01 (sample SAMEA3879587, study PRJEB24766) | human gut metagenome | biome: human-associated habitat; feature: feces | place: USA | collected 1985/1987
AGGAGTGATAATGATGCTTGGCTCAGTTTCATAATAGATATTCTTTCTTAATGGACGTTCAAAGGTATAAAAAAAATAATTACCTCTGCATCATTTCTCTAAAAATCATTTTTAAATCTTTCCATTTGGGCGTTCAGTCGGGTCATTCCCTCCTTTCGCTCCTGCAATTCGTTCAGGTAGCGGGTTATTGCGAAGTAATTGGGGATATCCATGAGGTCTACGCCTTCCTGAGTTTTCTTCTCGTCTATTTTGTCTACATCGTATGCTACTTTCTGCGCTTTCAAGGCCCATTCTTCTGCTGTATGAATGCTGTCCTGCATTTCGTATCCTAAGGCAATGTTATAGGCGGCATACATTTTCTGCTTTCCTTTTTTCTTTTTCTCATAGGTTTGCTTCCAGAGTTCAATGGCCTTGTCCCAGTTATCTTCGCGGACAAAGACCGCGGCATCACGCATATTTACGGAACCGCCTGTAAAGAGATAGCGGGAAGCAGTTTTCCAATGTGGCAGCATATGGCTCACGGGGATAGTGCCGGCAAATTCGGAAGCCTCTCTCAGCATCTCTTTTTCACTGATGAGTCCTGCGCCTGCCTGTGCCATACTGGGAGCTGCATGATCCCAGAAGATGCTGTCGCTGGCATTGACTGTCACCATCGGACCGTTGCGTTGGGGCAGATACACCTTTACGGTAGGATATACTTTCAGGTCAAGCGTACCTGCATATACTCCCCATTCCGGTAAATATTCGATTTTACGGATGGAGCGCATCTGTACGTTCTCCAAGGCTATCAGGAAGTCCGCATCCAGACTTTGGGTGAGCTTTTCCACTTCCTCTTTGCTAAGGGTGCTTTCGCGCGGAATCATATCATGGGCACGCAAGGCAGAGTCGCAAATAATCACTTCATCGAAATAATTCTCGTTGGCAAGTGCCTCCGCCAGTGATTCCGTGGCGATTTTGCCATCCCCATTGAAATACTTTGTCTTGCGTGCTATTTCTGTCTCATCTTTTTTCTTCTCATCGTTTTCCTCCAGAATCAGCTTGTTATCCGGGATAGGAGGCATATTATTTACCACAGCTACGCGCCTGAGGGCGGACGGAAAGCTGACTTCTGCCGGCAACATATAGTCGATGGAGAGTTGCTCTATGCTTTGGCAACCGCTGAACAGCAGAACACAGCACACCAATAGTGAGTACGAATATTTAGTCATAAGCTTATTCTTTATCTAGGAATAACAAAAATACACTTTTGTATGGATATAGAAAAGCCTCCAACAGTTTTTAACCGTTGAAGGCTTTTATTAGTGATTAGCGATAAGTGGTTAGCATACTAATCACTAATTACTTATCACTAACCACTTATTACATATTCTTCCCGTGGCAATTCTTGTACTTCTTGCCACTTCCGCAAGGACAAGGATCATTACGTCCTACCGTCTTTTCCGCACGAATCGGTTCACGCTTCACTTGTTCGCGTGTGTCCTGTTGGGCGGCGGCCTGTTGGTTCGGATCGCTCAGATCTTGTTTCTGTTCGCGGTATTTGCTCATATCCTGCTTCTGTTCGGGAGCGGCCTGCTGAATTTCCTGCGGTTCCTGTACCGGGATTTGTCCGCGCATCAGGATAGAAACAGTCTGGTTATTGATCTTATCCACCATTGTATCGAACAGGTTTACAGACTCCAGCTTATAAATCAATAACGGGTCTTTCTGTTCGTAGCTTGCGTTCTGTACAGAGTGCTTCAGTTCATCCAGTTCACGGAGGTTCTCTTTCCATGCTTCGTCGATAACGTGCAGCAGGATAGACTTTTCAAACGCTTTTACCACTTCCTTACATTCGCTGTCGTAAGCTGCTTTCAGATTGCAAGAGATGTTGTACATGCGTTTACCGTCCGTGATGGGGATCAGGATATTCTCGTACATGTGTCCCTGGGTTTCGTATACCTGCTTGATTACCGGATAAGCAACCTGTGCCATGCGGTCCGTCTTGCGCTTGAACTGTTCCATTGCCACATTGAAGGCTGCTTCAGCAAGCTTTTCCTTCTTTTCGTTACGGAACTGTTCTTCGTTGAAAGGCACTTCCATGGCAAGAGTCTGCAAGAAGTCCATTTTGCAGTTTTCGTAATCGGGAGCTTCAACGGCTGCGGCAACACGGTCCCAGATCATATTTACGATATCCATTCCGATACGTTCACCCATCAGGGCGTGGCGACGCTTGGTATAGACCACCGTACGTTGCTTATTCATCACGTCATCGTATTCCAGCAAACGCTTACGGATACCGAAGTTGTTTTCTTCCACCTTCTTCTGTGCACGCTCAATGGAGTTGGAGATCATCTTGTGTTCAATCATTTCACCTTCCTTGAAGCCGAGACGGTCCATTACACCGGCGATGCGGTCGGAAGAGAACAGACGCATCAGGTCGTCTTCCAGTGACACGAAGAATACGGAAGAACCCGGGTCACCCTGACGTCCGGCACGTCCGCGCAACTGGCGGTCTACACGACGGGATTCATGGCGTTCGGTACCGATGATGGCCAAACCGCCCGCAGCTTTTACTTCCGGGCTCAGCTTGATGTCCGTACCACGACCGGCCATGTTGGTAGCGATGGTCACTGTTCCTTTCAAACCGGCTTTGGCTACGATGTCTGCTTCCTTCTGGTGCAACTTGGCATTCAATACGCTGTGCTCGATCTTGCGCATGGTCAACATCTTGCTCAGCATTTCGGAGATTTCTACGGATGTGGTACCCACCAGGACAGGGCGTCCGGCTTGTACCAACTGTTCGATTTCTTCGATCACAGCTTTATACTTTTCGCGTTTCGTCTTGTAAACGCGGTCGTTCATGTCTTTACGGGCGATGGGGCGGTTGGTGGGGATCACCACTACATCCAGTTTGTAGATGTCCCAAAGTTCGCCTGCTTCCGTTTCGGCAGTACCGGTCATACCCGAGAGTTTGTGGTACATACGGAAGTAATTCTGCAACGTAATGGTGGCGAATGTCTGTGTGGCGGCTTCCACTTTTACGTTTTCCTTGGCTTCGATGGCCTGGTGCAGACCGTCGGAGTAGCGGCGGCCTTCCATGATACGGCCTGTCTGCTCGTCCACAATCTTCACTTGACCGTCGATCACAACGTATTCGTCATCTTTCTCGAACATGGTGTAAGCCTTCAGCAACTGGTTGATGGTGTGTACACGTTCGGACTTGATGGCATAGTTGGTCATCAGTTCATCTTTCTTGGCCAGGCGTTGCTCGTCCGTCAGACTGGTTTCGTTTTCCAGTTCGGAAAGCTGTGCGGCGATGTCGGGCAATACGAAGAGGGTAGGATCTTCCGAGTTACCGGTGATCAGGTCCACACCTTTATCTGTCAGGTCTACACTGTTCAGCTTTTCTTCGATGACGAAGTACAACGGGTCGGTAGCTTCGTGCATACGCTTGTTGTTCTGCTCCATGTAGATCTCTTCGGTCTTCAGCATACCTGCCTTGATACCTTGTTCACTCAGATATTTAATCAATGCCTTGTTCTTGGGCAGTGCCTTGTGGCTGCGGAACAAAGCAAGGAAACCTTCTTCCTGATCTTTCTTGTCGCTGGAAGCAATCAGGCGCTTGGCATCGGCAAGATACTGGGTAGCCAGTTTCTTCTGTGCTTCCACCAGACGTTCTACGAGCGGACGCAATTGCTCGAACAACTGGTCCTCACCTTTGGGGACGGGACCGGAAATAATCAACGGAGTACGGGCATCGTCAATCAATACGGAGTCCACCTCATCGACGATGGCATAGTTGTGCTGGCGTTGTACGAGGTCTTTGGGGCTGATGGCCATATTATCACGCAAGTAGTCGAAACCGAATTCGTTGTTCGTACCGAAGGTGATGTCTGCCAGATAAGCCTGACGGCGTGCGTCGGAGTTGGGCTGATGTCTGTCGATGCAGTCCACACTTAAGCCGTGGAACATATAGAGCGGGCCCATCCATTCGGAGTCACGTTTGGCCAGATAGTCGTTTACGGTTACCACATGTACACCGTTTCCGGTCAGTGCGTTGAGGAATACGGGGAGGGTAGCCACCAATGTCTTACCTTCACCTGTTGCCATTTCGGCGATCTTACCTTTATGCAATACGACGCCACCGAACAACTGTACATCGTAGTGTACCATGTTCCAGACAATTTCCGTCCCGCCGGCTTGCCAGTGGTTTTGCCAGATGGCTTTGTCGCCTTCAATGCGTACGAAGTCTTTCGTGGCAGCCAGGTGACGGTCGAATTCGGTAGCCGTCACTACGATTTCCTCATTTTCGGATAAGCGTTTGGCAGTTTCTTTCACAATAGAGAAAGCTACCGGCAGTACTTCTTCAAGAGCTTTTTCGTAAGTTTCCAGTATATCCTTTTCTATCTTATCTATCTGTGCGAAAACTTCTTCACGGTTTTCCAGTTCGATTTCTTCGATACCAGCTTTGAGTTCTTCCACCTTGGCGCGTTGGTCGGCGGCAGAATTGCGGATATATTCTTTCAGTTCTTCTGTCTTGGCGCGTAAGGCGTCGTTATCGAGTTTGGCAACTTCCGGGTAAGCGGCTTTGATCTTGTCCACCCACGGCTGAATTTCTTTCATGTCGCGTGTGGATTTGTTGCCGAAAATCGAGCTTAAAAATTCATTAAATCCCATTTTATATCTATTTTTATTATTATTTACTAAGTTGATTGAGTGCGCAAAGTTACTGATTTTTATACAGATTACACATTTTTGCGCTGTTTATTTGATGTAGACTTTCACCACAGAGGGCACAGAGTTTCACTGAGTTTTCTTTCTTCAATTAATGAAGGAAGTCTATTGGTCATTAGAGGTATAAAAACTCTGTGAAACTCTGTGTGCTCTGTGGTGAGTAAACCTCAGAAATTCAGTGGAGTCTCTGTGCAAGCATTCGGAGCGCGGATGCGCATCACACTTGACAGGGTGGGGGCTACGCGGGTAATATTGACGGGAACCCGGATCGTTTCGGGCTTCACTCCACCGCCCAGGAAGATGAGCGGAGCAGGAACATTGGCATGACGTACCACGCGGTTATCGGTGGCATTTTCTTCCACGATAGTCCAGCCGGGCAATACGTCTATCAGTAAGTCGCCCGAACGTTTGCGATGAAAGCTGTTCCGGGCAAGTTCTATCTGGGGCGACCAGGGGCCCAGCAGCAGGCGGTGGGCTGAATACGCCTCGTTCACTCCGCTGAATTGTATCAGGAAGTCGGCGGACTTGTCTTGAATTTCCGCCAGATTCAGCTGCTTGTTCTCTATTAATTTATGGTTGAGATAAATTTGCTGGTTATGATAAGTCTCTACGTACTGTCCTTCGCCATACGTGGCCATGAGATACATGTTCAGCAGGGTGGCGCAGCGGTTCAGGTAGAATTCCCCGCCGGGGATGCGGTACAGGCCGAGATCGGGAGCTTCCGGATCGGCATAGCCCGTAGAGGTGATGCAGAAGACGACGTTGTGCAGACCTACTTTGCGGTCGATGAGGTCGAGCAGTGCGGCAATGCTGCGGTCGAGGCGTACATACGTGTCCTGCATTTCCATGGCACATTCCTGCGTACTCTTATGGTTGTAGTTTCCGGCGTAATAGGTCAGTGCCAGCAGGTCGGGTATCTCATCTTTGGCGATGGTGCTCTTTTCCAGAAGTTCTTCTGTCAGCAGGTTCACTTCGTCGTTGATGAACGGGCTGGTGAGCAGTCGGCGGAATTTATTGCGTCGTTCGCTGTCGAACTTATATTTGAAGGGCTGGTCCCGCCATTCGGGCAGGAATGTATATTTGTTGATGGGGTGTGCCGGTTCCCATACCATGTCGCGGATGCGGAAGTCGGGTGATTTCCGTTCGTTGTACTGGCTTACCCACCACGGGAACTCGCTGTAATATGTAGTGCTGCACCATTTGCCTGTGTTCTCGTTCAGCCAGAAAGCACCGTTTCCGGTATGTCCGGCAGCCAGTACGGCCGCGTCGCGCGAGGGGGCGATGGCATACACCAGGCCTTTGTTGCGGGTGGCTACTTTCAGTTCGTCGGCAATGGTAGAGGTCAGTAATTGGGAGGGAGAAGAGTTTTCGTCGGTGAAGTTGCCCATAAATGCGCCGTCGTCCACGCAATTCACGGGGCGCAGGGTGCTTGCATCCATCCAGTATTGGGATATGATGCCGTTCATCGAAGGCGTCGTGCCGCTGTAGATGGCAGCGATGGCAGAAGCGCGGTCTGTTCCGTTGAAAGGGAATTCGGTCTGGTAGAACACCTTTCCTTCGCGCATCAGTCTTTTGAAACCTTTCTCTCCGTAGAGGGTTGAGAATGCTTCCATATAGTCGGTGCGCAGTTGGTCAATCGTCAGCGTAACCACTAATTTAGGTGTGGCAGGCAACGGTTGTGCTTGCAGACCGGTGAAAGTAAGTGCGAGTATGGAAGTAATCAGTCCCTTTTTCATTTATCTCTTTTTCAATGTCAAAATAAGATTGCTTGCTGAACGTACCAGCAAACAAAGTGCCAAAGGTAATACAGCTAAGTCAATTCTTTGCGGTATTATCGCCCAAAGCAGTATAAAAAGTGTTAAAACAGCGCAATTCGTCCTCATGTACCAGCTTTTCTGCCGTTTTCTCACCTTATTTATCATCCACGGGAGGCAAAATAAGTGTAGGGGATGGAATACGAACAGCAGGTAATTGGGGCTTACTGCGGGGTGTTGGGAGAAGAGGGCGAGGAAGGCGAGGATGCACCCGGCTATTCCGGCACAGAAGAACAGGATTAGGTCGAGTCCCCAAAGGGTTTTCCCGCGGCGGATGCCGTAGATGGTAGCGGCTGCCACCAGCACAAACAGCAGCAGGGCCGATTGCATCGGGGTGATTCCTCCGGAGCGGTGGTCGGCATCAGTCAGTCCGGTTACCACTATTTTCTCTTCGGAGGATACGAGGGGACGTGCCTGGCCTTCGTTGTCTACGATCCGGGCTGTGTTGAAGAAGTCCTGCACATAGAAGGGGACGAACATCATCAGTCGTCGGTTGATGGGTTGGTCGGCTTTGCTGCCCATGCACAGGTCCATGCCGAAGCGTGACCATGGATGACCTTCACTATATTTATGCAGCAAATAGCGGAAAGTGACTCCCGTGTCGGTATCGGTCATATTGTCAGCATACTGCAAGGTGCCGTCGATGGCGGCCTCTATCTGGTCGCGCGGACGGGTGGCGCAGTTGTCGTAGAAGAAGTTATAGCGATATATGCGGTTTTCGGGCCGGTAGTTTTCCTGAAGCAGGTTGAAGAGGTGTTCTTTTTCTGCTTGGGTGAGGTTCAGGGTCTGTTGCCAGACGTCCCGTCCCAGGTAGTTGTACTCGGAGGCGAAGTGTTCGTAATTGGTTACGCCTAGTTGATAGTCCGTCTCTCCCAGGGCGAAGCGGAAGATGAAGTTGGGGGCGTTGAAATTGAACATGCCGTAGTTGAAGACGGCGTCAATGCCCCGGGTGAAGTTTTCGTAACGGATGGCGGTGTGGCCGAACAGGGAATAGATTTCCCCACCCGAGGCGCAGGTCAGCAGGCTGATGCGGATGGAGTCGGGGGTAGCTTCTTGCGGCGTTTGCGGCTGGGCGGAGGCCGTGGACGGGCAGAGGAGGCGGAGGAGGAAATATATGAGAATGAGTAAGTTTCTTTTCATGCTGCAAAGTTATAAACTGGAAAATTCTGAATAGGTGAGAATTTGTATTGTAGTTTCCATATCCTTCTGCTTTTTAGTTTTCACAAAAGTACATTTTTTTAAGTTAGGGCGCAATGAAAAGATAGTTAATTATGCGAATCAGGGGGTGAGTTTGATTTATAACGGTATAGTAATGAATAAGACTCACCACAGATTACACAGATTCACACAGATTTATTAATCTAATAATCAGTAAAATAGAATCTGTGTCAATCTGTGTAATCTGTGGTGAATTCATTCATAACCCGAAAGATATGAATCAATTCAACTCCTGATTCGCATTAATTATCAATTTGAAAATAGACAAGAAATAAAACAAGTAATGTTCCGGCGATAAAGAAGCAATCTTATGATAGACAGCATTGCTTCTTATCCTCCGGAACATTGCTTCTGATCAGGGCGCTTCAAGAAAATCTATCAATAATTGCACTTGGCGCTTGCTGAAGGTCTGGTCATTTTTTCCTTCACGGCCGCCGTAGAGCTGGCGGTGCAGTTCGGGATTGACGGCGATCCACTTCCGCAGTTTTTTCAGTGCGGCTTCGGCCGAGAGGCAGGGGAAATAGAGCTGTGCGAACTCAGTCTTCAGGTATGCCTTGATTTCAAATTTATCTTCGGGAGTCTCTTTTTTATCTTCGGGAATCCTTTTCGTTTTTTCTGTTGTTTCCATGTTCTATGAATTTTAAGAATTTGTTGTTTTGAAGTTTTTAGTCTGAATTATTCGTGGAGGCTTATCGGGAAGTCCGGAACAATTGCAGACTAAGGTAGAATATTTACATAACGCAGCCATTTCCGGCCGCTTTTTTTGCCCGTGTCAGTGACAAAATGGTGACAGTGACACCTATACACCTATTTTGTGCTCTTTGTGTTGCACTTCTTATAGTTATCTCCTTCTTTTATAATAAGTTGGGCTTTGACGGCTTTTTGTATCCAGCGTTTTCCGGTTCGTGCGCAGGCTCCATTTTCCTGTACGGCCCGGACGAAATCCATGTAGGTAAAAACTCTTGGCATGGATGCAAGGGTGTCCTCAAGCTGATGGAACTTGTGCATGCTCACGGGCGGCAGACTGGTGTCGGGCAGCGAGGTGCTGAGCAGAAGACTGTGTTCGAGCAGCGTGTGGGCGATGTCCATGGCTGTTCGGAAATCATCGTCCGTGCAGCAGTATTCCTTCGCGTAAGCGTAGTCGGTGTATTTCCGGAAAATGGTGAGAATGGCTGCCAGGCGCATGGCAAGCAGTCCGTTGCGGTAAACGATACCGCTTGAAGATTCGCGTCCTTCCAGCAGGGTGCGTTTCAGCAGGAGGCTGAAGTGGGCGGTATGTTGTTGCCACTGTTGGGGACTGAAGGTGACGAGGGTGGGCGACTGGAGCAGCAGCTTGTGCATTTCAAACAGTTCGCTTCCCAACCCGTAGAAGTAGCTGTGCAGGTCCACTTCCCCTTCCTGGGGTGCGCACGATTCCCACAACTGGCTTTGCTGGCGGGTGTAGATGCCGAAGCGGCTGTAGAGTCCCACTTCGAGCGAACGGAAGAAGTTGCGGAACTGTTCCTGCGTACCGGCGATGCTCAGTGCCAGGTGGGGGTGGCGAACAACGATGGGGTCGCCGTCTATCTTGTAAGAAGAGGAGACTTCTTCGTGATGGGCCGCCTTACAGAGGATGTCTTCGTATTTGCCGCAATCTTGTCCCAGCGAGGAGACCAGGGTGTTGATTTCGGTAGTAGTCATGCAGCAACCTATTTCGCCGGCAGCGGCAAGGCTCTGTATGAGCCGGCTCTTACTGGTGGTGGCTGAGATTTTGAGGTATTGCGCCTGGGGCTCTTCCGGTTTCAGGTCGAGGTTGGGCAGGCGTTTGGCGTGCCGGGCCTGCTGCTGTTCCTGCTCCCAGGCCAGTAGTTTCTGATCGTATTCCTTTTTCTGTTCGCGGCGCAGCCGGTCGTAGAACTCCTGCGTGGCGTCCAGCAGTATGGATGTGAACCCCAGCGCACCTTTTCCGGCTCCTGCGGGTGCTACGACGGCAAGATAGAAATGTGGCGAAAGCAGTGACTTCTTATAGAAGAAACTGACGTTGGGAAAGAGGGCGCTACAACTGTTCATGCTGCCCAGCAGCATGAGGTCGCGTTCGCGCTTGTCGGTGGCATGTGTGCAGCAGCGTTTCAGAAATTCGGGCAGGCGGGTATAAACTTCCTCGGGGATGTATGGGGAAGCGGCCCGTAATTCGTTGTTTTTTTCTAACACTTCTTCGGGTGATTCCTCCTCGTTTGCAACCGAAAAAGGTGCATAGGTGTCACTGTCACCGAAATGGCACCGATTCGTCTCTTTTTCTTCCTTTTTCTTCTGAATAATGAACTGATAACCAGATACTACACGTTTTTGTATATCTTGCATCGTAAAATCGGTAGCGGCGTAATGCTGCGCGAAAAGTTCGGTGAGCTTTTTTGTTTCCTCCTGCGAAAATCCCTTACTTGCTGCCGCACGTCCCAACTTCAGGGCAAGGTCGTTCCGACTACCCCGGATGAAGGGGTTGCGGTGTTCGAATTCATCGAGGAAGTTGGCTATGAAGCCATTTTCCGATGGGGCGTTACCCGGGGCGATTGTTTCTTTCGTTTCTGCCTCTGTTACTTTCGTTACGCTTTCCGCAGGCATTTCGAAGGCGATTGCACCGGGATTGTAGTAGGCTTCGGGATGCCAGGAGTAGAAACAGGGCTGCGTCAGTATCTTGCATTTATCATCGTACGGGTGACCTACGTGTGCGCTGACCGCTCTGCCTACGGCTGCATAAAGCTGTTCGTAATTTTTCTGCACGTCTTCGGGACGGACGTGTATCAGCATTTTGTTTCCTTCTTCGGAGATGCTGATAAAGGAGGCGGCAACAAAGGGGAGCGATTGGGAGAGGAGGAAGATTTCCCGGGTGCGTCCGTTGCTGTGGTCGAGGTCGATGCAGAGCAGTTCGCTGTGTTGTTGCAGGTCTTTTACGGCGTGTCCGTTGCTGCATACGCCTGCGGGGATGATGCACGGCATACTGTCTTTCAGTTTCTGTGCTTCGGCTTCGTGGCCGGGCAGGGCTTTCAGGCGACGGTAGTCCTGCACTACTTGCCTGAAGCGGTCGCTGCGTACCGTGTCAATAAAATCGTGGATACTGATGGTGTGTGGTGCTTTGCTCCGCACGCTTGGGAATTCGGAAACCAGGGGTTCCCGATTTACTGTATTTTCCATATCTGTTTATGTTTTACAGTCGTGCATTGGCACTATTGCCTTTACACGCCTCGAAGGTATGGAAAACATTTTTTAGATACTTTGCGCTTTTGTACACTTGCCTTTTTTAATGTTTTGATTATCAGTACGGAGGAACGGTTGAAGTGTACAAAATGCTTTTTTGGATAAATTTAACAGCTACAAGATACAACAGCTTTTAAGTAACGCTTAAAAAATAGGTTGATACATAAGAAAGTGAGGCGAGTAAGTTTATAAATGATAATTTACCAGCGTAGCGCTGGAGCAAGGTTCTCCTTCGGCGTGCAAGTAATCTTTCAGACACGGATGACACGGATGACGCGGATTCTTTTTTCCTTCGGTGTGATATGCCGGTATGTATAGCGCAGCTTTAAAAATCCGCGTCATCCGTGTCATCCGCGTCTAAAAGATTAAAGTCCGCGTTCGTCCGCCTTATCCGCGTACCCATTCCCTCGCCGCTAAATTATCATTTATGTACCAACTTGTTTTTAAGCGTTACCAAATTCTTTTCCTGCTTTTTTCTTTTTTGCAATCAGCGACGAACTTGTCTATTTCTTTGCTGAGTTGCTTCAGTTCCCTGCATGCCTGGTCGCTTAGTTCGTGTTCCCTGTTCAATTTTTCCAGGTATTTTTTTATTTGTCTGATGGCTTGCAGTTCGGCTTTACCGGTTGTCTCGCAGTGTTTGTAAAGGATGTCTTCCTGTGTGTCAGTAGTTAGCTGGCTGTTCTTTTTAAACTCATGGTTATGTGTATTTAAAATATTTGATTCTGCAAAGGTAAATAGATTTATGCAGGTTGGGGAATAATCCGGGGTAAAAGTAAAAATAAATAAGGTAAAGTACGGATAAGTTCGCCCCGGTACGTCCCGGTACATCCCGTTTCGTCCTTTCGTTTTTGGTCTCTGAAGTACCTTTGTTGTGTCCTCAAAGTGGGGATCCTACGGAAGGTTTCGGGTAAGACGTCGCCTTGTATCAGTTTCCGTTCGAAACTATTTTCTTCTTTTTTAAACTCAAAAAAATTATGTCAGTAACATTTAAGAAAGTATTACGTAAAGACCCTTTCCATAAAGATGGTACGGGTAAATACTATCCTCAATTAATCGTTTGGGGAAAATCGGCGACACTGGAAAGTATTGCTGTTCAGATGAAAGAATCCAGTTCGCTCACTCTGGGTGATATACAGAGTGTGATAACCAACTTCGTTGGTGCTATGCGTCGTGAGCTTTTCAATGGCCGTTCGGTGAACATCGACAACTTCGGTGTATTCAGCCTTTCGGCTACTACCGAAGGTTCGGAGAAGAAGGACGACTGTCAATCTACCAAGATCAGATCCGTCCGTATCAACTTCCGTGCTTCCAGCAGTATTCGTCCGCAGGTGGCTGCCACGCGTGCCGAAGACCGTATGGACTTCGTGGATCTGGAGTCGCAGTTGAAGGCTGCCGGCAGTGGTTCGGGCGGTGGCGAAGGTGGCGGCAACGAAGGCGGTGACGGAGGATTGGACGAGAATCCGCTGGGATAGAATCTGAAACTGTAGTCTTCGGAAATTAAAAATTAAACACTTATCATTAAGTTACATGAGAACAATCGATCACATCGTTATTCACTGTTCCGCCACACGCGAAGACCGTTCGCTGACTGTGGCCGAACTGGAGGAAAATCACCGTTGCCGTGGCTTCCGCGGTATCGGCTATCACTACTACATCCGTAAGGATGGCACGGTAATCAATACCCGTGCTTTGGAACTTGTCGGGGCGCATGCCAAGGGCCATAATTCTCACTCGATAGGCATCTGCTATGAGGGCGGTCTTGATGTCCGGGGGCGTGCCAAAGATACCCGTACGCCTGAACAACGCTCTGCGCTCCGGCTGCTTGTGCATCAACTCCTGAAACGCTTTCGGAACAATGTCCGTATCTGCGGGCATCGTGACCTCAGTCCGGACCTGAACGGTGACGGAGTGATAGAGCCGGAAGAATGGATTAAGGAGTGTCCGTGCTTCGAAGTGAGCAGGGAACTGTGATTTCCACTCTGTGACAATCATTTTTTTTAATTGCGTGGAAAGGAGGTGTGGAATTATGGCAATCAAGAAATCCGTATGGAGTATGATCTTGAAAGTAGCTGTCGCGGTGGTAACGGCGATAGCGGGTGTGCTGGGCGTAAATGCGATGACCTTGTAATGCGCTCTGATAATGACTTCTAATTTTCTGTAAACCGGCAATCCGGATGCTGGTTTGCAGAAAACGATATTAAACTACAAACAATAATGGATATGAAAAATATATATCGAATTATACTTATTATTATACTATGCACCGGTGTATTGCCGGTATGTGCACAAGGCAATTATTATGCTGCGATGCCTGATGTGACACCGCCTTCACCTACTTCCCGAGTATTTCAGAAGTTTCTGGGTTATCCCATTTCTCATGCGACGGGAACCATTGACATTAGTATCCCCCTATATACTGTGGAAGCTTACGGTCTGTCTCTCCCCTTGACTTTGAAGTATCATTCTTCGGGAGTAAGAGTGCAGGATCCTGTCGGTGTGGTGGGACGTAACTGGGCTTTGTTTCCGGGATTTAAGATATCACGGACGATTATGGGCAAACCGGATGAGGTGTATCCGGTGGCAGATGTCAGCGGAAATCTATCGGATAATGATTATATCTATATGTCTTCGTCTTACTCTACTGATTGTGATTGTTGGAATAAACTCGGGCGTATTTATCCGCGCATGGATGGTCAGTATGATATATTTCAAATAAACATGCCTGGTATGAATGCTTCGTTCATATTACAACGTGTAAACGGGGTGGATGTAGTGAAACAGATATCGGATACTCCTTTAAAGATAACTCCTAAGTTGGATAATTCTGCCAACTTTATCAGTACACGACTCTATGGTTTCGAAGTTTTGGATGACAAAGGTATACGGTATATCTTTGGTGAAGAGAACCCTGTACATGGATTTCCTCATCCGCAAAAATTTGTAGAACTTCAGTCCTATGGCTCTTGTTTTTGTGGTTGGATGCTTCGGGAGATCATTTTCCCCGGTAATGAAAAAATCTCGTTCACGTACCAATCGGTGAGAGAAGATGTTCCTACTTTCAACAATACCATTTCGGTGTTGGATAAAGGAGAGTCCGTGGGGATAGCAGGCTGCTATCATGATGATATGATAAATACTGCTACAGGGTCTGATAGTCCATTCTGGCGGATACTTGGAAAAGATGGATATCAGAAAATAGAAGGGAATGGCCCTCCTTATTCTTATGTAAATACATCATTAGTGCCTGATAGTATTGTAATGTCAAATGGATGGATTGATTTTGAATATGCAGGGAATAAATTGATATCTTTCAGTGTGAAGCAGGCCAGTACATTAGTGAAAAAGATACAATTGATATATGACACATTTACAGGTAATTTATTGAAGAATGTTCATATATCTGGTGAGGATGATTATAAGTTTACATATAAAAATGAGAATTCCTTAAATGATTCATCTTTAGGTTTTGATTGGTGGGGTTTTTATAACGGTGCGCCTCGTGTATGGGCTAATCTTCCTAATATAAATTTGGAGATAATAAAGAGTGTTCATTCAATGAATATTCCCATAAACCAATCTATTGGTAAAAATGCTAATCGGATACCTAATGCTACATATATGGATACATATTCTTTAATAGAAGTAACTAGTCCTACGAAAGGTAAACTGAAAATAAGTTATGAGCCACATCAGTTTACTGTGAAGGGGAAAAATTTGATAGGTGGAGGATTGCGTGTGAAGTCCACAGAATTATATGATCCTATATCTGCTAGGACAATTGTGAAAAGATATGCATATGAAGATGCGCATTTTATGGGTAATGATTATCCAGATGAAAAGAGTTTAGTGACTACCAGATATATTTGTCCTCTTGACAATGGTAGTTGTAGAGTACGCCAGCGTACACTTTCTGTGTTTTCCAATTTTCCTAATATACGCGGAAATACTAATCCAGTTTGGTACGGTAAAATAATAGAAGATGCTACAGATTGGCAAAGAGTTTATCAATATGGTTTTCTGTCAGATGAATATAAAACGGCCCATTCAGATAATTTGCATCCGGATTTTTCTTTGAATCATGAGTATTTAATTTCCAGAATGAATAGGATGCTTTATCCGGCTCCTTGGTTGTTGTCGGAGGATATCTATAAAAGAGAGGGAAATACTTATCAAAGAATAGAAGCGTTGGTTAATACATATGAAAAATCAGAGAGAGAATTGAAGGGAGCGATAGTATTTCCTTATCAATTTGTATTAAGTGGTTATTCCAGTTGTCAATTTATCGAAGAGATATTAGGGTGTTCTTACCATAACTTTTGTGATATATACGGTTCTCCGGTCAAATCTTATTTGTATACTTTAAACACAGGCTATCATCGCTTGAAGTCCACTTGTAAAACCACTTATCAATCGAGTGACAGTATTGTAGAGAAGTCTGTTTTTGCCTATGATACGGAGCGTCCGTACAATATAATAAGTAAATCATCTTTGTGTAGCGGAGGTGCGGAGCAGGTGGAGAGAACCTATTACAGTAATAACACTATACCGGATAAAGAATCTCTGACAACATCCCAGCGAAGTGCCATTCAGCTATTGACTTCGCGAAATTATCTGACCACGCCTGTACAGCAGACTATGGAGAAAAAGGATAAACGGCTATACAGTGTATTGAGAGGATATAGCAGTAGCTTGTCTTCCGGGATGGTGGTGGAAGATCAGTATTACTGTAAAGGTACGGATAAGTACGAAAAACGAATCAGTTATAATAAATATGATATTTATGGTAACCCTGTATATATCAATAAGGATGGTGCTGAGAAGGTTGTATATTTGTGGGGATACAAGGGGCAATACCTGCTGGCTGAAATCAAGGGGGCAACTTACGAAGAAGTTAAAAAAGCGCTAATGGTGGATCCAGCTTCCATGTCGTCGTGCATACTTCCTTCTATACCCCTGTATCTGGATATGATAGATAATTTGTATAAAGCTTTGCCTTCTGCCCTGATTACCTCCTATACTTACCATCCCTTGATTGGGATAAGTGGCATAATTTCTCCCAATAAAGCCAAAACGACTTTCGAATATAACAGCGATAGTCAGTTGATTCGCATAAAGGATACGGAAGGAAAGACAATGGAGGAATATCAATATCATTTCCGGCCATAAATGCAGTATGATCATATAAAAATAGTATTATGAAACGATTATATATTTTGATTTCATTTCTTTGCCTGATAGGTGCAGCTACAGCGCAAAATAGTAACCAGAATTATGTGGTTACGCGTACTATGCTGAATGAAAGCAGTAGTTCTTACTTGGATGTAGTGAAATATTATGATGGTTTGGGACGTTTGTGCCAAACCGTGCATAATCAGGTGACTCCACAGAAAAATAATCTGCTGGATCTTTCGGAGTATGATGAATCGGGGCGGGACGTTAAAGACTGGCTGCCCGTATATTCATCCTCTGCTTATTTGTCTGCGTCTGCTTTTTCCGCGACTGCTTCCGGTAATTATGGCTCAACGGCCCGTCCTTTCAATCAGTCGGTGTACGAGGCTTCTCCGTCCGATCGGCTTGTGGCGCAATATGGCCCGGGAGCGAAGTGGAGTGACAAACCGATGACCACTGATTATATGCTGAATGGCTCCTCTGAGGTATTAAGCTGTGTACACTATTCGGTAAATGGTAGCACCTTAGTGAATGGGGGAAGTTATGCCACCGGTGAATTGTATGTTGTCCGTACACAGGATGAAGACGGCAACACGGCCTCTCAATTTACGGATAAGCAAGGACATACCGTATTGGTTAGTCAGTTGAATGGAACTGTACGTCATGATACCTATTATGTGTACGATGACTATGACAATCTTTGCTATGTGCTGCCACCTGCAATGGATGGTAATATTTCTACGGCCAGTCTAAATCTTTATGCCTACCAGTATAAATATGACAGGCGCAATCGTTGTGTTTGGAAGAAGTTGCCCGGTGCAGATGCTGTGTCATACGTTTATGATTTGAATGATCGTCTTGTTTTTTCCCAGGACGGAAATCAGAAAAGTCGGGGAAAATGGATGTTCTATTTGTATGATGACTTAAGCCGCCTGGTTGTGCAAGGTGAATGTGCTAATACGAATACTTCTACAGCGTCCGCTCGTTCTGTTGCCTGTACTCGCGTCAATACGGCTACGGGTTTAGGAAACAGCGGATATTCATCCGATTTTGCTTTGACTGCTCCGGTTGTGTATTTAGTAAACTATTACGATAACTATGATTTCCGTACATTGCCGGGTTTTAATAACAGCTTTTTTCCAGCCAATACTTTGAGTGCTAAAGGTTCTTTGTCGGGAAGTGTCATTACTGTTTTAGGAAGTGAAACGAAGTTGTATTCAGCCAACTATTATGATAAGAAAGGGCGGATAACAAAGACTGTTTCAAGCAATCTGCTGAGTGGCTATGAAACAACAACTACGATATATACTTTTACCGGTAAACCTGCAAGCGTGAAGCATGTACACATGGCGGCCGGAAAGACTACGCAGATGGAGATATATACCTATACTTATGATCATGCGGAACGCCTGACGAAGGTTGAGCATACGCTGAACGGAGCCAAGGTTACGCTTGCTGCTAATACTTATGATGAACTGGGGCGATTGTCGGGCAAGTCATTGCATGGTTCGGCAAGTAATAAGTTGGCGTATGCATATAATATACGTAACTGGATAGAATCGATATCATCAGGTGGATTATTCAATATATCATTGTATTATGGTTATAATGGAAATGTATCCCGTATGGTGTGCCGATGTCCGGGGGATAACAAAACTTATGGATATAACTTCGCTTATGATAATTTGTCACGCCTCACCTCGGCACAAAGTCTGATTGGTGGCATAATAACTCTGGGCTACGCGACCAACTATAGTTATGACAAGAATGGGAATTTATTGCATTTGCGGCGTGGCGGACAAACCGGATTATCCGGCACTGGAATCATTGATAATTTGTCTTTTACATTAAATGGTAACCAGCTTAAATCCGTCAATGATGACGCTACGGCTACGGCTTCTAACGGCTTCGAATTCAAGGATGGTGCCAAGCTTGCTACTGAATATACGTATGATGCCAATGGCAGCTTAATAAAAGATTTGAATAAGGGAATCGAAATTCAATATAATTTATTAAATTTGCCAAGTCAGGTCAAGTTCTCGGATGGAAGTACCATCACTTATACTTATGGTGCGGATGGAGTAAAGCTTCGCACGGTGCATAAAATAGGAGGT
>OHME01000626.1_pt1 | contig 18247 bp, 15 predicted proteins | sample 1569201 | NCBI WGS metagenome assembly OHME01 (sample SAMEA3879587, study PRJEB24766) | human gut metagenome | biome: human-associated habitat; feature: feces | place: USA | collected 1985/1987
TCAGGATGTTTGTTATCGAAGGCTTCCAATACCTCGGGAGCATAATCCTGCTTATATTCGGTCTTTCTTCCCAACAAAGAAAGCTGCTCTTTCAATTCGGTCATAATCTATTAATAATTAACGGTTTCTTTTACTTAAATACTCTTCCAGTCCCTGCTTGCGTAACTTACATGCCGGACAATGTCCGCATCCGTCGGCGGGAATCCCGTTGTAACAGGTCAGTGTCTCGTTCCGCACAAGATCGAACACACCGAGTTCGTCCGCCAGCGCCCAGGTTTCGGCTTTATCGATCCACATCAACGGAGTGTGAATGACGAACTGTTCATCCATCGCCAGGTTCAAGGTGACATTCAGCGACTTGATGAACGAATCCCGGCAATCGGGATAACCGCTATAATCGGTCTGTGAAACTCCCGTAACCAGATGGAAAGCTCCCTGTTCACGGGCAAAGACAGCGGCAATGCTCAGGAAAAACAGGTTGCGTCCCGGCACAAAAGTATTCGGAAAGCTGTCTGCCGGCTTCTCCTGGTCCATCTCCATGCCGGCATCTGTCAATGAGTTACGTCCCAGCCGGCCGATAAAGGAAACATCCATTACTTCGAACTCCACACCTGCCTTACGGGCAATGGCCCTCGCCAAGTCCACTTCCTTCTGATGTTTCTGTCCATACAGAAAACTCAGCGCATACACTTTCTTAAATTCACGTTTTGCCCAAAAGAGGCAAGTGGTCGAGTCCTGCCCGCCACTGAATACCACCAAAGCAGTGTCCCTATTCATCTTGTTAAAAGCCTCTCTGTTTCCCTCCCCCGTAGGGAGGGAAACAGAGAGGGCATTGCTAATTATTTGTTTGACATAATAACTGATTTCCCCTCACTACGGGTAAGGGGCTTTAAATATCGCCTATTTTCCATACTTTATAGGAGATGCCTTCATCATAGACATCACTACCGTCTATCCGCTTAATAGCTTTTACCACACGGATAGTCACAGGCAGTATCAATACCTCGTACATGGACTTCAGCAGAATCTGGATACACATCATCACCAGCAACTCCCGCCATGCAATGATTCCTCCGAACGCCACCGGAAAGAAAATCAACGAGTCTGCCGTCTCACCAACCACCGTCGACCAAATGGCACGTGCGGAGAAATTACGCCCGTTGCTTGCCAGTTTCATGCGGCTCATTACGTAGGCATTCAGAAAAGAGCCCACCAAGAATGCCGTCAGACTGGCTATGACAATACGGGGCGCCATTCCAAAAACAAAATTGAAATGCGCGGCACCATCCCAGAAAGGGGCGGCAGGCAACGCCACGGCTATCAGTCCCAGCATTACCACAAAAAAGTTCATGGCAAAACCGCTCCAGATAATCAGGCGGGCTTTACGAAAGCCCCAAACCTCGGCAATGCAATCGTTGATAATATAAGAAATCGGGAAGACCAGCAATCCGGCTGTTACGGTAATACCAAAAACCTGGATAACTTTAGTCTCAAGAAGATTGGCTGCAATCAGGCATACATTGAACAGAATGCCCAGCAACATAAAAGGTACAGATACTTTTTGTTTCATACTCCTGTTTTTTACGTGGTGTTCTAGAATACACGACCGCTATTCACGGCATCATACATTTTAAATCCGGTTGCAAAGGTACAACAAGTTTTGCAAATGAACAAACAACATATATTTTAACTAAAACTCAAGCAAGACAAAGCTCCTTTTTTTTATTCGAAGTAATTACAGACAGTGCATATTTAGTTAACGAGACTTAAATAAGATTTCCCAAACCAAGAATATTATTTACAATAGTTTTAAAAAACATAAACCAATAGCATAAAAATCAATATATTAACTGATTTTAGCACAAAATCAAAAACATGCAACCAAGTTTGCTCTCAAACAAGATTTCATTCACGCAAATTTCTTAAGCAAATAAAATAATGGACAACATATTTTAATACATACGATTCTATATTTTAAATAATGAAAATTAGGATTATATTTGATAACAACAATCCGGAAGCTCTGGAAAGCACATTGATATTAACCAAGAATATACCATATTATATATAGTAACCTTAGAAAAACAATGAATGCCTATGATTTACCCGAAAGCCCCAAGACACTATTAGTGTCATCTTCTATTCAACCTATTTATTTTGAGATCCATTAGCTTAAACAAAAAACATCTATTATGAATGAAAATCGTAAACGAGGAACATCGAACAACAAAATCCTCACAGCAATTGCCATCGCCTCCCTATTTATAGGAAGCAGCAAAATCATGGCAATAGAGACCTATTCGGAAAATTCATTCGGAGTGACAGAACAGATGCAGGCACAAACAGCCCGCGGTATCATTGTCGACCAGAATGGAGAGCCTATCATCGGAGCAAGTATCTTGGAAAAAGGTACTACCAATGGAGTTACTACCGACTTATACGGTAAATTCTCGCTAAACGTAAAAAGAGGTGCCACCCTGGTCATTTCCTACATCGGTTATAAGACGCAGGAAGCCAAAGCAGATGCCAACATGAAAATCACCCTTACAGAAGATTCCGAACTACTGGATGAAGTAGTTGTTGTCGGTTACGGTGTACAGAAAAAGAAACTTGTCACCGGCGCCACTGTACAAGTGAAAGGGGAAGACATAGCCAAGCTGAACACTGTGGATGCCCTGGGCGCTTTGCAGAGCCAGTCACCGGGTGTCAACATCACACAGAACAACGGCTTCCTGGGTTCGGGCTTTAAGGTGAATATCCGCGGTATCGGTACTACCGGAACCTTCTCCCCGCTTTATGTGGTAGATGGAGTTGCCAACGGTAGCATCGACGGGCTGAACCCGAGTGACATTGAATCTTTGGACGTCTTGAAGGATGCCGCTTCTGCCGCCATCTATGGTGCGCGTGCTGCCAACGGCGTTATCCTGATTACCACCAAACGAGGTAAAACCGGCGTTGCCGAAGTCAGTTACGACGGCTATGTCGGCGTGCAGAACCTCTACAAAATCCCTACTATCCTCAATGCCCAAGAGTACATGATGATGCAGGATGAAGGCCGTGTAATGGACGGATTGAGTCCGTACAACTGGGCGACCTATATTCCGGAAAGGGATTTGCAGGCCATACAGAACGGAACATGGAAAGGGACAAACTGGCTGAAGGAAGTACTGAATGAAGATGCATTGGTACAGAACCACGCAGTCAACATCACCGGAGGAACAGACCGTTCCAGATATGCCATAGGTATTTCATACACCAACCAAGAAGCCACCATGGGAGTTCCCGGCGAATTTCCAGAAATGAACCGCTACAACTTCCGCGTCAACTCGGACCACGTAGTCATGAAAAAAGGCAATCTTGACTTCCTGAAAGTGGGCGAAACCATCAACTACAAATATTCGCAAACACAAGGTTCATTCGGAACCGGCGGCATTTATTGGAACGGAGTGCACAATATGCTCATCATGAGCCCGTTGATGCACCCTTACAATTCAGACGGAGACTACTACCTCTACGCAGACCAGGAAAAGGACAACTACAAATGGGATATCTCCAACGGAGCCAATAAAAACCCGATAGCTTATCTGGACTACTATATGAACCAGAACCTAAGCAAGTCCCATTACATGCAGAGCAGCTTCTATGCAGAACTGCAACCCATCAAGAACCTGCGTATCAAGAGCCAGTTCGGTTACATCATGGGAGCCTCCAGTTATCGTTCCTATTTGCCGAGATTCGATTATCTGAGTGCGTCACTCAACAACGCAGAAGACAAGGTAACCCAATCCATGTCCATGTATAACCGTTGGTCATGGGACAATACAGCCAACTACATCTTCAATATCGATGACCATAACATCGACGTCCTGGTAGGTCAGAGTATTGAAAAATGGGGTATGGGAGAAGAAATGAGCGGTTCAGCCATAGGCTCAAACTTCTATGATTTCAAGCACGCTTATTTGTCCAATGTTCCATTGACCGCCAACAGTGTGTCCTCCTTGACTGGCAAGCCTAACGGGGAAGGTTCCATCGCTTCCTTCTTCGGACGCGTCAACTACAACTACCAGGAGAAATACATGGCTTCTGTCATCATGCGTGCGGACGGTTCCTCCACTTTTGCCCGCGGACACCGCTGGGGATACTTCCCTTCAGTATCCGCAGGATGGGTTATCAGCAACGAGTCCTTCATGTCAGGAATCAAATGGCTGGACTTCTTAAAGCTACGCGCTTCCTGGGGGCAAAACGGTAACTGTAATGTATCTACTTTCCAATATCTTTCACTGATAACTTCCAACAACGGATATGGCGGTTATACGTTCGGCGACTCCATGGACCTCATCAGTACCGGTTCATACGCCTACCGACTGACCAACCCGGACCTTACCTGGGAAACACAGGAGCAATTGAATTTCGGTATCGATGCACGCTTCTTGAACAACCGCCTGGGCTTTGAATTCGACTGGTATAACAAAAATACCAGAGACTGGCTGGTTACGGCTCCGGTACTCTCTTCCTTCGGTGCCAATGCAGTGTCCGTCAATGGCGGTAATGTAAAAAACACGGGTATTGAAGTAGGACTCCACTGGAACGACAACATCGGAAAGGATTTCCAATATGGAGCCAACCTGACCCTTGCTCACAACAAGAATGAAGTGACCAAGATTGCCAACAAAGACGGAATCATCCACGGTAGCGGCAGCGTTCTGTGGGAAGGAGCCGAAGAGTGCTTCCGTGCTGAAGTAGGCAAACCCATCGGCTACTTCTACGGCTACAAGAGTAACGGCATATTCCAGAACCAGGAACAGATAGACAACTACAAAGGTCCGAAACTGAACGGCGACAAGACACAGCCGGGTGACGTAATCTGGGCAGACACCGACAATAGCGGTACGCTCGATGCCAATGACCGTACTATGATAGGTAACCCGAATCCCGACCTGACAATGGGACTTTCCCTGAATGCCAGCTGGAAGGCCATTGACTTCTCAATCACTACTTACGGCGCATTCGGCCAGCAGATTCTGAAGTGTTATCGTGACTTCTCCTCCTCACCCTTGAATAACTATACAGCAGAGATATTCCAACGCTGGCACGGCGAAGGTACGTCCGACAAGTTCCCGAGACTGTCCAGCGCTTCCAGCTCCAACTGGAACAGAGTATCAGACATTTATATCGAAGATGGAGACTATCTCAAGATAAAGAACATCACTGTGGGATTCGACTTCAAGAAAGCATTCAAGAAGTTACCGGTACAACAGCTGCGCCTATATCTGACCGCACAGAACCTCTTTACCTTCACCGGCTATTCCGGTATGGACCCGGAAATCGGTTACGGCGGCGACGATTATGGTTGGGCATCAGGCATCGACCTGGGCTACTACCCCAGTGCACGTACCTATATGATAGGCTTAAATGTAAAATTCTAATTAACCGAAGAAATTATGAAAAAGATATTATTCATAGCATCAGCAATACTGATTCTTCTTTCAGGATGCGAAAACTTCCTCGATTCGGAACTTCTGACCGAAAAGACAACCGCCAACTTCCCGGAGACAGAAAAGGATGCCCAAGAGATGGTGACGGCCATATACGCCCATCTGTTGTTTGAAAGTCCTGAAACCTCTTCCCAGTATTACATTGCCCAGTTGGCAGGTGACGACTGTCTGGGAGGCAACCTCTCCTACTCCAACAACTGTGCCACCAACTTCCTTATGTACAGTGGCAATCTGAATACATTTGCCGGCATCTGGGACCGTTGCTACACCCTTATCAACCGTGCCAACAATGCCATCAACACAATGGAGAATGTGAAATCATGGTCCAGCGAGAGCGAACGTAACCGACTTTTCGGTGAGTCCTACTTCCTGCGTGCCATGGCTTATTATGAGCTGGCACAAGTCTTTGGCGGAGTTCCTTTACGCACCACACTGGAAAGTACCAACCTGCCGCGTGCATCCGTAGACGAAATCTACGCCCAGATTGCAGCCGACTTGAAAAACGCTATCGAAATGATGCCGGCAAAGATTTATCCGAAAGGCTCAGACATGACCGGACACGCTACAAAATATGCTGCCGAAGCCATGATGGCACGTGTATTCCTTTTCTATACCGGACGCTACGAAAAAACCGAGCTTCCCAACGGAACTACCAAAGAGGAGGTCATCTCTTGGATAGATGACTGTGTAAACAACTCCGGTCATAAACTGGTGTCCGACCAACGCAACATCTGGGCCTACACCAACGATGCTACCGAAGACAATACCGAAGGGTTCCGTTACCAATACGTTATCAACCATAACCTGAAATGGGAAGGAAACAGTTCCGACGAAACTTTATTCGCCAACAAGCATAACCTGAAATCCGACTGGACCTATACCTGGTTCTCCAACACATGCGCGCAATTCTATTCACCGTCTGCCGACAACTATTCCAACAAAGACAGTTATCCCTTCGGCACCGGTTGGGGAGCTGGCCCCGTATCTCCGGCTATGGTCAACGAATGGAAAGACTGGGCCGCCAAGCAGACCTATACGGACGGTTACAAGGAGGATCCCCGTCTGACCGGTTCCATATGGTCGTACAAAGCACTTGATCCGAATGTTGCCGGCAATGTGCTGATGGACTGCACCATGGACGAGGGTGAACCGGAATATACCGTATCCTATCGTTACTATGAACAAACCGGCTATTTCCAGAAAAAATACATCAATATCAATTCCTACAATGAAGGCAAAATCGAACCTTTCGGCAAGCAGATGTTCCCCGGAATATCTTCGCAGACATCCCAACAGCTACTCCAAATTGCCGACTTGATTCATATCCGTTTTGCCGACGTCCTGCTCATGCAGTCCGAGCTGAAACAAGACGCTACGGGTCTGAACAAGGTACGTGCCCGCTCCCACTTGGCTCCGGTGGCCTACTCCCTGGAAGCCATCAAGCAGGAACGCCGCTGGGAACTTGCATTCGAGTCCATCCGCTGGTGGGATATCCTTCGCTGGTCGGGTCCTTCGCTTGAGGAAGCCGGTGACATACTCAACAAACAGACCGGGTTCAATATAATAAATGCCGCTACGGTGGTACCGATGGTAAAATTCGACTATAAGAAACGCCTACAAGCAACCCAAGGCTACTGGCCCATTCCGCAAGACGAAATCGACATCTCCAATGGAGTCCTTGAGCAGAATCCAGGCTGGGATGCATCTGCCCAGTTCTCGGATTGGAACAATATGTAAGAGTATTAACCTATAAATAAAGACAATATGAAAGTAACAAAAATATTGATAGCAATGCTTGCTTCAGCCTTCATCGTTACTGCATGCGATCCTATCGAAGACGAAGACTTGCGAGACAAATATGTGACTGATGCCGGTACACCCATAACCAAAGAGGCATTACAAGCCGCCATATCCATTACCCAACCCTTCCCCAACCAAGACGGAGTAGTGGAAGGCGACCAGTATATAGCCCTGAAAAACTCCCGCCCGGACATTGGCGGTTCATGGCACATAGAATGGGGGGGCGAAGGAAGTAAACAAAGTAAGACTCTGGTCACGGACAACGCTACGGTCATCATGGAGTCCAATGCGGACTATTCCATCTACTATATGGGCATTTCCGCCAATCAGATTATCAAGACAGATCCGGTTGTAGTGACTGTGACCAATGTATTCGACGATTGGTCCACTTACTTCACCGGTGCAACCGACAAGAGTGACAAATCTGCCAAGAAGACCTGGAAATTCCGTGAAGTCAGCTGGGGTTCCGTCTGCAATATGGGGGCTCATGGAGGCTGGAAATATACCAGTGCAGGCTATACTCCCGAATCAAATTTTGCCTGGTGGGCCAATGTCACTGCCGCCGAAGCGGGAGACCAGTCCATGGTATTCGAATTCGACGGAAACAAGATGAAAACCTATGATGCCAGCGGAAACCTGAAGGCAGAAGGTACTTTCTCCTTCACACACGAAAAACCGGAAGACGGAGTACTGGGTGAACTGATAACAAGTATCCCCACCATCGGAGGAAATTATGACGACAACGGACAAAGCGTAGGCAGCAACAAATTTTGGCTGCTGACACTGGATGAGAACTATATCACAATCTATCATCCCGGCAAGTATAGCGGTGGTGTGGATTGGGACGACAGCGGCTGGTATGCTTATTTCAAGACTGAAGCAGAAACCGATTCTGAATAATATGCACTCTCTATGAAAAGGAAACTGCTATTTATAATAGCTACTGTCTTTCTAGTAGCCGCATGTCACAATGACGACTACATGCCCGGACTGCCAGCTCCGGGAAATGAAGACAACGAGACCGAAATGGCCGAGCAGGTTGCAGGCCGGGTTGCATTGGGCTACGTCACTTATTATGGCACATCCATACCCGATGCCAAATACCTGACCCACATAAACTACGCTTTTGCAGAATTATATGTTAAAAACGGAATTTATGAAAAGTTTGGCCTGCAAGGTGATAAATCCCGTTTTGATAAGGTAAAGAAAATAAAGAGCCAGTATCCACATGTGAAGATATTACTCTCTTTTACCAATAGCGTTTCCAATACTGACAATTCCCAGGACGGAGGTTTCTCCGCCCTGGCGAAGAGTCCGGAAATGCGCAAGCAATTCGCACAAGACTGCAAAGCCTTTGTTTCGAGTGAGGGCATAGACGGTATTGACATTGACTGGGAATTTCCCGGTATGACCTTCGGCAGCAATGCCTATGACGAGTTGGTAGATGTGGAAAACTTCACCCTATTGATGAAAGACCTGCGTGCAGCGTTGGGGCAGTCCACCCTATTGACCTATGCAGGTTATTGCATGGACAAGCGTCCCCAAGGCGAAGGCTACAAATATATTGATGTAAAGGCTGTAGACCCGTATGTAGATTTCGTCAATATCATGGCCTATGATCTGGTTGGTGCCCCCCAGCATCAATCAGCATTGAACAAGCCTAGTAATTACTGGGACTGCCAGCGTTCCGTAGACGAATACCTGAATGCAGGTGTAGCTGCCAACAAATTAGTATTGGGGATTCCATTCTATGGAAGGGCAGATTTCAATTCCGGCGGCAGTATCAATTATCGGGATATTCTCAACTTGAGCAAAGACGACGGCTATGTCATCGATAATTGGGATGCCGAAGGCAATGTCCCCTATGTCACCAAAAACGGCAGTTTCTACTGTGGCTACGACAATCCCCGCAGTATTGCCGCCAAAGGTGAATGGATATTAAAAAACGGCATGAAAGGCATGATGTTCTGGGATTATGAAGGTGACGACACCATGGGAACCCTACGCAAAGCGCTATGGAATGCCGTCATGAAAAAATAAGTAACTTAACACACATCCTCAGGAGGTTATTCCGGAAATTAGGGTAAGGGTAATTTTGCATACGATCTTCATTCAAGGCAAGAATACTGACGGAATAACCTCCTTTCTTCCTCCAAGACTACAAAACCTTTTTTCATTTAAGTTGTTGAAAGCACATTCATCAAAACCTAACTTAAATGAAAACAATCTTAAAAGCAATGTTTCTGTTGTGCGTAGCCGGACTTCCCTTGTCCACTATCCATGCACAAAAAAAAGAGATCATCGATGACGAAGCCCCCAACGGCATTGTCATAGTTACCATCGACAAAGCGGGCGACGAGATTATCCGCATCATGAATGAGTCACAATTGCCTTACATCCATGACCCGAAAGCTCCCCGCTTCCTATTGATGGACAAACAAGGCAAATTCGCCCTGGGTATCGGAGGGTATGTCCGTGCCACCGGCGAGTATGATTTTGGAGGTATTGTGGATGATATTGACTTTGTTCCTGCCAACATTCCAAGCATTAGTAAAATCAAAAATCAATTTCAAATGGATGCCAGTACGGCCACTATCTTTCTGAAATTAGTCGGACACACCCGGCTATTGGGTGACTTCACAGTCTATACAGCCGGAAATTTCCGAGGAGGAGACAAAACATTCCAGCTACGGAATGCTTATATGTCATTCCGAAATATAACGGTGGGATATACTTACGGCGGTTTCATGGACTTAGGCGCCCTCCCCTCCACCATTGACTTCCAGGGGCCCAACGGTGCCACGTTCTACCGCGCTACACAATTGTCATATACTTATAAAGGGCTGAAAGACTTTCGTTTCCAAGCTTCCATCGAGGCGCCTGCCGTTGACGGCACAACAAGCAGCCAATTCGAAATTGCCCAGCAACGCATGCCGGACTTCACAGCTTCGGCACAATACAGTTGGAACAGCAGCAGTCATCTGCGTGTAGGAGGTATCATCCGCAGCATGACATATACCAGCACGGAAAGGGACAAGGCTTCCAGCGTCACCGGATACGGTGTACAAGCCTCAACGACCTTTAACCTCGGTAAAAAATGGCAGGCATTCGGACAAATCAACTATGGTAAAGGTATCGGGCAATACCTGAATGACATCAGTAATCTGAACGTCGATATTGTCCCCAATCCCGAAAAGGAAGGCAAAATGCAGGCATTGCCCATGCTGGGCTGGTATGCAGGTCTACAATATAACATTTCTCCAAAGGTATTCCTTTCAAGCACTTACAGCATGTCCCGCCTTTACTCTGAAGACGGTTATCCCAACGACCTGCCAAGTACCTACCGCTACGGACAGTATTTCGTAGCCAACGTATTCTGGAACGTAACCCCGAACATGCAGGTAGGCGCTGAATATCTGCGTGGCTGGCGCACCAACTTCGACAATTCCACCAACCATGCCAACCGTATGAACCTGCTTGTACAGTATTCTTTCTAATCCAATATAAAATAAGAAAGAAGCCGCCTCAAATCGATATTTGAGACGGCTTCTTAATATATAAAGGTAGGATTGTGAAATCAGAACTTATAGTCAACACCAAGACCAAACACTTTATTAGTACGGCTATAAACATTCTTGGTGGTTTCACTTATCTTCTTTGTATAATCATCATAGTTTGTCCAAAAATAGGCTATATTCATAGTCAAATGCTTTGTCATTTTGATGGCAGCACCAAACCCCAGTGAATAAGAGTCACATGAAAAACTTATATCACTCTGAAAATCATCAGCCAAGCCATAATCTGTACGCTGATAACCACCACTGATGGTCAGCTGTTTAGCTATATCCCATTCTGCACCAATCAAAATTTCATGTGTGCCATGCTTCAACGCTTTCTGCTTATCATTGGCCATCCCTGCCGCTTTATCAAAAAAATGGTGATATTCCAGCGTTGCACGAAGCGTAGGAAGGAATTCATAACCAACAGCTGCAGTCAATAATGCAGGGATATCACTCGGAGTATTCACACCATCCTTATAGTCAGCCAAAGGATTCCCTTCATCTCCCATAGCAGTTCCCATTGCACGCACTTCAGCTTTTTTGGTTTTATTTTCGAGATTAAGACTTGTCATAAACTCGTACTTCAACCCAATATTCCATTTGCCCAACTTCACATCAGCTCCCAAGATAGGGGTCAATCCCCAGCCGGTCTGGTCGCAGTCTAAATCGATACCAACCAATTCCATGCCACCATAAGTAGGAATATTACTGTGTGCTGTTGCAGTCAGAAATCCTTCATACCCACCGGTAAAATAATTCATACGTCCACCGGCAAACACACCTAACCAATCATTAACTTGATACGACAACCCCAATTGCACACCATAAATAAACTGGCTTCCATCCATTGCACTATTGATAGAATACATATTGGGAGTGATTTGACCACCCGAAATAGTATGGACTTGTCCCATCACCATTGAATCGAACATACCCAAACCATCATCAAACGATGCCTTACCGCCACCACCTACAACAGCAAAGCTACCGGAAATAGTCCAGTCTCCTTTTTTATATGCACCTTGAAAACTAGGAATGAAAGGAGCAGAAGCTTTTCCTTTATAATAACGTGTATTCCCATCTTCAATAAACAAGGGAAATGTCGCTTTTATGTTACGGGTCTGATAAGCACTTTGTCCATTCAAAGACAAATAGAGACCATCTTCCGGCAAGAAGGCCAAACCGGCCGGATTAGAATAGACACCGTCAATATCAATGGAAGCACCACGCGCTAACATTCTAAGAAAAGATACATGCTGATTTGTATTTGTTAGGATACCACCCGCAAAAGTTGGAATTGAAACGATTAACATCGCAATGCCAATCAACGAAAATTTTCTCATCTAAATCTTTTTTAATTGTTTTCGGGCGCAAAGGTACAATAATATTGCACATGAAAAAGAATTTTGTGCATAAAGTTATCCTAATATAGAACTTTAATTGAAATACCAAATAGTTTCTGATGAAACAAATAGAAATAATTATCATTTTATGAATCCTTCCGGCCACTGAACCATATCAACTTTCCACTTGTTATCTCCCTATAATTATGTAACATTTTAAAAAACAACAAATCCCATGGCATACACTATCGCATTTTTTGGCAGCAAACCTTATGATGAAGCGTCTTTCAACGAAAAAAACAAGGAATATGGTTTTGAGCTCCGCTACTATAAAGGGCATCTTAACAAGCACAACGTTATTTTAACCCAAGGAGTAGATGCAGTCTGTATTTTCGTGAACGACACGGCCGATACCGAAGTTATCCGTCTGATGGCAGACAACGGCGTGAAATTATTGGCGTTGCGCTGCGCCGGCTACAACAATGTAGATTTAAAGGCAGCTGCCGACCGTGGCATTACCGTAGTGCGTGTCCCAGCTTACTCCCCTTATGCCGTAGCAGAATATACCGTTGCCCTGATGTTATCCCTCAACCGTAAAATTCCACGTGCCACCTGGCGGACACGAGACGGAAACTTCTCGCTGCACGGACTTCTGGGCTTCGACATGTACGGAAAAACTGCAGGCATCATCGGCACGGGAAAAATAGCCAAGAAACTGATATGTATCCTGCGTGGATTCGGCATGAATATTCTTGCCTACGACCTCTATCCCGACTATAATTTCGCCCGTGAACATCAAGTGGTATATACCAGCCTGGATGAGCTATATCACAATTCGGATATCATCTCCCTGCACTGCCCGCTGACTGAACAGACCAAATATCTCATCAACGACTATTCCATCAGTAAAATGAAGGACGGAGTAATGATTATCAATACCGGACGTGGACAACTCATCCATACCAACGCCCTGATTGAAGGACTAAAAAACAAGAAAATCGGCTCTGCCGGCCTGGATGTGTACGAAGAGGAAAGCGAATACTTCTATGAAGACCAATCGGACAAAATCATTGATGACGATACCCTGGCGCGGCTACTGTCCTTCAATAATGTCATCGTCACTTCGCACCAGGCCTTTTTCACACGCGAGGCACTGGCAAACATTGCTTCGACAACCTTGCAGAACATCAAAGATTTTATGAACCATAAGCCACTGGAGAACGAGGTCAAGGCATAGTCCCCACTCATTTATAAATTCTTAGACATCGGTTTTTAAACTTTATAGCTTTCCAAAGCGTTACTAGTACATAAACCATTTTAAGAAAAGGAATAAATTATGAAAAAAGTTATAGACAAATCAGACAGCAGAGGTCATTCCCTATATGATTGGCTTGACAGCCACCACACCTTCAGTTTCGACGAGTATTACAATCCCCGCCGGATGAATTTCGGCGCCTTGCGTGTACTGAACGACGACCGTGTGGCTCCGGGAAAGGGCTTCGGCACACATCCTCATAAAAATATGGAAATCATCTCCATTCCCCTGAAAGGGAAACTGAAACATGGGGACAATCATCAGAACAGCCGCATCATCATTCCGGGAGATATACAAACCATGAGCGCCGGCACCGGCATCTACCACAGCGAAATGAACGGCAGTGACACTGAAGCGGTAGAATTCCTGCAAATCTGGGTGATGCCCGAAAAGCTGAACACACCACCCGCATACCAGGACTTCGACGTACGTCCACTCCTGCGCAAAAATGAAATGGCACTAATAGTATCCCCTGACGGCGATGCTCCTGCCAGACTGCTACAACAGACCTGGTTCTCTATCGGTGAAATAGAAGCCGGAAAGAAGATTGACTACCACATGCACCAATCGCATTCCGGTGCATACATCTTCGTAATGGAAGGTGAAGTCAAAGTGGACGGCACAATACTCTCACGCCGTGACGGAATGGGAGTATACGAAACCGGCAGTTTTGAGCTGGAAACATTGAAAGACTCTCACATTCTCTTCATAGAAGTACCGATGTAGCGTGCTTTTGCATAAAATAACAGCTTAAACCGGAAGTTTGTGTAGCGTTTTTTGTAATATTGCGCTATAATTCAATCCGTAAATGAAACTTGATTACATCTACCATAGCGGCTTCGCGATTGAAGCGGACGGAGTGACGGTCATTATCGATTACTATAAAGATTCCTCGGAAGAGGTTTTCAATAAAGGTATCGTGCACGACTATCTCTTGGAAAAGCCGGGCGTACTCTACGTACTATGCTCGCATTTCCATCCCGACCACTTCAATCGCGAAGTTCTTTCATGGAAAAAACTGCGGCCCGACATCCGCTACATATTCTCCAAAGACATCCTGAAGCACCGCCGCGCCTCAGCGGAAGATGCCACCTACATCAATAAGGGCGACACCTACGAAGACGAACATATCCGTATCCAGGCCTTCGGTTCTACCGATGTGGGTATCTCCTTCCTGATAGACCTGCAGGGCAGACGGCTGTTCCATGCCGGTGACCTGAACAACTGGCACTGGAGCGAGGAATCTACTCCGCAGGAAATACGCAAGGCCGAAGGTGACTTTCTGGCCGAAGTGAGAGAGCTGCAGCAAACTGCACCTGCCGTAGATGTAGCCATGTTTCCGGTGGACAGCCGTATCGGAAAAGATTATATGCGTGGAGCAGAACAATTCGTGGAACGAATAAAAATCACTATATTTGTACCGATGCACTTCAGCGAAGATTATCAGGGAGGCAACGCCTTCCGGCAGTTTGCCGAGAGCAAGGGATGCCGCTTTCTGAGCATTGCACACCGTGGTGAAAGTTTCGAACTCCCCAACTTGTAGCCCATAATTCGTAAATTAATAATTAAAACACATACTATTATGAAAAATTTGACACAACTTCTTTTTACACTGTTTTGCCTTTGTTTGCCGGCCATGCTGCAGGCGCAGGATAAGGACGACAGTAAATATCTGGCCGGTGCTGTTCCCGAGGTGGACGGCAAAGTGGTATTCACCAAAGAATTCAGCATCCCCGGCATGTCTCAGGATGAAATCTACGAACGTCTGCTCGGCTGGATGGATGCCCGTCTGAAAGAGAATGAAAATACCAGCCGTGTAGTATTCTCAGACAAAGAGAAAGGACAAATTGTAGGTATCGGGGATGAATGGATTGTATTCAGTTCTACGGCTCTGTCATTAGACCGTACCAAAATCCTTTACCAGCTGACTGTGACCTGCCAACCCGAAAAGAGCGTGCTCGAAGTAGAAAAGATACGGTTTAACTACCGCGAAGGAAAAGAAAAATATACCGCCGAGGAGTGGATTGTAGACAAGTATGCCTTGAACAAGGCGAAGACCAAACTGGTACGCGGACTTGCCAAGTGGCGCAGAAAAACCGTAGACTTCGTTGATGACCTTTGCCTGGGAGCAGCAGAAGCATTGAGCGCCACCACTGCCAAAGCTCCGGTAGAAGAAAAGAAGGAAGAAAAGAAAGAGGTGAAGGCTGTCGTCAATTCCGGTCCGACGGTAATCACCCCGAAGAAACAAGTTACCGTGGAACCCGCCCAGGCTACTGAAAAGGCATCCGAAGGCATCGTGGGAAATGCCCAAGTCATCGAAGTGCCCCAAGTCAAGAAACCTGCCGCACTGGTTCCTGCCCAAAAGAGCCAGCAACAAGAATATACGACCATAGCCCCCGAGCAATTATCAGCCGATGCCATCCAGACCGGAGCAGGCAAATTGGTTATCGTCATCGGCCAAGAGCCTTTCAACATGACCATGATGACAGCAAACTCCGGAGGTTCTTTGGGCAAAGTCAACGGCAAACCAGTTGTATTCAGCATACTGTCGCCCGACCAGCCGTATGAACAAATGGAAAAAGCAGAAAGCTATACCATCCGTTTCTATCCTACGGGACAGACAGAGCCTACGGTCATTCTGGAATGTAAGAAGCTGCCTTCACCGGCAACGATGGAAGGTATGCCACGCACGTATGTAGGCGAAATTCTGAAAGCAATGGTCAAATGACCGCACACGCAGACTGTAAATTGTAAATAATCAAATCAGAAATAAACAAATGGAAATAAAAAGTAAATTCGACCATTTTAATATCAATGTCACCAACCTGGAACGTAGCATCGCATTCTACGAAAAGGCACTGGGCCTGAAAGAACATCATAGGAAAGAGTCGTCCGACGGCTCTTTCACTCTGGTCTATCTGACCGACGGCAGTACCGGCTTCCTGCTGGAACTGACCTGCTTGAAGGAGCACCCACAAGCCTACGAATTAGGAGAGAACGAGAGCCACCTCTGCTTCCGCGTATCCGGCGATTACGACGCCATACGCCAATACCATAAGGAAAACGGATGGGTATGCTTCGAAAACACAGCAATGGGACTGTACTTTATCAATGACCCGGATGACTATTGGATTGAGGTACTGCCGGAGAAATGATATTCTACTTTATTAAAACAACGAAATATATGAGTATAGAAGAAGCGATGATGGGTGGTATTGTCTTCAAAGGCAAAAAGGACAAACCTAAAGAAGAAAACAAGATAAAGACCAAAGCCAAGAAGAAAACCTACATTACCGGGCAACACGGTTCCGCCTCAGCCAAAATGAAAGCAGAAATCCGCCGCAAACGCGCTAACAGACATAAGAAATGATAAATACAGCCTTATTGCCTGCCGACAAGGACCCGATGGGCGCAGCCATAGCCGATTACTTCAAACGGCATAAAGCCGACCGCCTACGCGTGTTCTCTTCACAATTCGATGAGGACGAAATTCCCGTCGAAGAGCTGTTCCGCACAGAAAAGCAAATGCCCTTGCTGGAGCGTACTGCTCTGCAAATGGCAACCGGAAAGATTCTGGATGTGGGTGCCGGCAGCGGTTGCCATAGCCTTGCCCTGCAAGAAGCCGGAAAAGAGGTCCATGCCATCGACATTTCCCCGCTTTCCGTGGAGGTGATGAAGCAGCGAGGTGTGCGTAGCGTGTCACAAACCAATCTGTTCAATGAACAGTTTGCCGATGAATACGATACTATCCTGATGCTGATGAACGGTTCCGGCATTATCGGACGTTTGGAGAATATGCCTCTCTTCTTCCGCAAGATGAAACAATTACTCCGCCCGGATGGTTGCATCCTGATGGATTCGAGTGACCTCCGCTATCTGTTCGAAGATGAAGACGGCAGCTTCCTGATCGACCTGGCAGGAGATTATTATGGAGAAATCGACTTCCGCATGCAATATAAAGATATTCAAGGCGATCCCTTCGACTGGCTGTATATCGACTTCCAGACCCTCAGCGCCTATGCTGCCGACAATGGCTTCAAGGCCGAAATGATAAAAGAGGGTAAGCACTATGACTATCTGGCCCGGCTGACTGTTGCCTTATAAACAGGAGGGAATGTTTCCAACAAACCGTCCCTCCCTAAAAGACTAAAACGGAAACAGTAGCGGCAATACGAACACCATTACCACGCCCATAATGATCTGAAGCGGCAGACCTACTTTTACTTTTTCAAAACGTTTAACAGCTTCTTCTACGAATTTATCGTAGATAGCTTCATGTACAAAAACGCGTGATCCAGCACAGCAAACCTGTCCCTGATTGAAAAGAATCCCCAGCAGTAAACCTTCCATAGCCAGGTTCCAGTTGCAGTCGGGGAAGAAAATTAGCTGATTTGCCACCCAGTTCCAAAGTAGCAGGAATCAATTTCTCAGCGGCAGCCTCGGCAACAGAACGCCCGACTTCAGTAGAACCGGTAAATGCCAGCTTAGCAAAACCAGGATGTTCAAGGATGTCGTTACCAGATTTTGAGCCTTTACCGGTAATAATATTCAGAACCCCTTTTGGCAATACACCTTCAAGCAATCTTGCCAATTCAAGAATACTAAGCGATGTCTGGCTGGAAGGTTTAATAACAATAGTATCGCCTGCAGCCAAAGCAGGAGCTAATTTCCATGCGGCCATCAAAAAGGGGAAATTCCAGGGAATAATCTGTCCCACAACTCCCAAAGGCTCGT
>OHME01000632.1_pt1 | contig 18054 bp, 16 predicted proteins | sample 1569201 | NCBI WGS metagenome assembly OHME01 (sample SAMEA3879587, study PRJEB24766) | human gut metagenome | biome: human-associated habitat; feature: feces | place: USA | collected 1985/1987
GGAGTACAAGGCGGGTACGGTGCGCCCCGGTACCCTCGAGGGCTACCGCCGCTACATCGAATACTACATCAAGCCGCAGTTGGGCGACAAACAGATCTCACTCATCTCTCAGCAGGACGTCCAGCGAATGTACCGCCGCCTAAAAACGGAGGGGCGCATCCACGAGCATCCCGAGATGGATCATCAGCTCTCTGACTCCATGGTTCGCCACATCCATTCCACGCTTCACGCCGCACTGAAAGATGCGGTGCAGGCGCACGTCATTCCCAGAAACCCTACCGAGGGGACAACGGCTCCCAAGCCCAACTACAAGCCCAAGCGCATTCTGACCGGCGAGGAGCTGGACGCCTTCCGCGCAGTGGTGGAGCAGGACGAGGTGTGGCGGGACTTCTTCCAAACGGAGCTGATGACCGGCCTGCGCCGCGGCGAGATCTGCGGTCTGCAATGGAGCGACTTTGACGAGGAGGGCGGCACGCTGAAGGTGTGCCGCACCCTCCACAGCCAGAGGAAGGGCGAGTACACCGTCGGTGAAACGAAGACAAATCAAGGAATGCGTACCATCATCCTGCCGCACAGTGTGACGAAAATCCTGCGGCGGCGAAAAGCGGATGCTATCAGTCAATGGATATTCCCAGACCCGGTGAAGCCGGAAGATCCCGTCGATCCCAATGCGGCTTATCGCCACATGAAAACGCTCCTCCAGCGGGCAGGGCTGCCCAGCATCCGCTTCCACGATCTGCGCCACACCTTCGCCACCCACGCTCTCACCAGCGGCGTGGACGCCAAAACGCTGTCCGGCATCCTGGGGCACACCAATGCGTCCTTCACGCTGGACACCTATACCCATGTTACATCGGATATGCAGAAGACAGCCTCTGGCATCGTAGGCGGCTTCATGGAGGATATCTTCGGAAAGGAGTTGAAACCGTGGCAAGAAAACGAAAAGCCGGAGACGGAACCGTAAGGCAGCGCAAGGACGGTCGGTGGGAGGGGCGCATCGTCATCGGCTATGACGATAACGGCTATCCCAAGACGAAAAATGTTCTCGCTAAAACCAAGAAGGAATGCGTCGAGAAGCTCCAAAAGCTCAAGGAGGAATGCGGCGGGCTGAAGCCGGAGAAGGTGCGGCCTGAGATGCCCTTCGGGGACTGGCTGACATACTGGTACAAGAATCACTCCAAGCCTAAGATCCGCCCCACCACGCAGGAGACCTATGAGAGCCGCATCCGCCTGCACATCATCCCGGAGATCGGCAGCATTCCGCTGAACAAGCTGACGCAGAATGACCTGCAGCAGTTCTACGGTCGGCTCAAGAAAAGCGGTCGGAAGCGGTTCACCGACAAGTACGGCGAAGGACTGTCCGACCGAATGGTGCGTATGTGTCACGCCACCTGCCGCTCCGCATTGGAGAAGGCGGTGCAGGATGGGCTGATCCGTGTGAACCCGGCCATCGGCTGCAAGCTGCCGCCGAAAAAGGCACGGGAGATGCAGGTACTGACGAGGGAGGAACTGCAGCGGTTTCTCATTCAGGCGAAGTTCGAGGGCTACTACGAAGTCTTCCTTCTGGACTTAGCCACCGGCCTGCGCCGGGGTGAGCTGATGGCGCTGCAATGGGACGACCTGAACTTCAAAACCGGCGTGCTGAATGTGAACAAGCAGGTCTACGATGTGCGGGGCCAACTTCAAATCAGCACGCCCAAGACGAAGAACTCCGTCCGCAAGATCGTCCTGCCGCCTGCTGTGGTGGCGGTGCTGCGGGAGTACAAAAAGACGGTGAACTCCCGCTGGATGTTCCCGTCGCCGGTGAAGGAGGACTGTCCCATCACGCCCGGCGTGGTGCGGCGCAGGTTGCAGCTCATCCTGGAACACGCTGGGTGCAAGCATGTACGCTTTCATGATCTGCGCCATACGTTCGCGACCTTGGCGCTGGAGAACGGCATGGATGTGAAAACGCTCTCCGCTATGCTGGGTCATGTGTCGGCGGCCACCACGCTGGACATCTATACTCACATCACCGACGATATGCGGCTCACGGCCGCTGCAAACATTGACCGCGGCATCGGCAAGGCGGCACCGCAGGAGGGGCTTTCAGAGCTGGGGCAAGAAACTGCCCCGGCCCAGGCGGAAAAGCCGAGAATGACCGACTTCAAGCCCTATGTGGGCCGCAAGCGCAGATCCGGCACCGGCTGCGTCACCGAGATCAACGACCATCTCTTCGAGGGGCGCTATTCTCCCAAATGGCCCGACGGCAAAAAGCACGCCCGCAATGTCTATGCCCACACCCGCGAGGAGTGCGAGGAGAAACTGAAGGCGCTAATCGTGGAGATGAAGGCAGAAATTGCAGAAGCACAGCGGCCGAAAGCGAAAGGAACGCTCCAGCCGCGGGAGTCAGAGAAGGGTAAGAAGAAAGGTAGGGAGAAAACGAAGAAAGCAAAAAAGGAAAAGTAAAACGAACCACCGGCATGGGTGCCCAGTAATTGGTACCCATGCCGGTATTATGTTGATAGGAGATGGATTATGAAATTATCGGGACAATTCAAGAACCGAACCTCACGAAATGTCTAAATGATATGCTATATAAAAAACTAAATAGTTTAGCCACATGTGATTACTTGCTTAACGAAAAATATGGTCCAAACCCTTCGTAATAAAACGAAACCTTATTCTTCGGGAAAGCGTCCAAGTACCGTTTTGATGGCAATAAATCTTTTAAATTATTAGCAACTAAGTCTGGATTGCTATTCGGTGTCAAAATGACATCAATCTTTGCGGAACTGGTTACATTCTTTTGTAGCATATAACGGAACTCAAAATCGGCAATTGGCAGGGAATAGCCAACAAAAATGATATGTGTAGCATCACGTAGCTCTTGTGCTGCACTTGACCACAAATTTGTATATAACTGATTTGAAAGAGATTTCATCATTGTAGGTGTTATTAATTCCGGTTGCATTGACGCGCCATGAGCTGTTTTTTCGTGTCCGCAGACAGGACACTTTTCTGTGCGATTATCCTCAAATAAAGAAGTTGCTGCATGGTTTTTTTCAAAAATAGAAATCGAACCGCAATTCAAACAACGAAGCCAGTTTGCGGAACCGTGAATTTTGAGAAGTAGTAAATCGTAGTTTTTGGCTGTGTGTTTAATAGAATCGGAAGTATAGGGTTGTAAAAATCCATAACTATAATCGACAGAATATTTGTTGCAATAGCTTTCAATTAAAGTGTCCCAATTGGTTGTAATTATTGTCGGTGGTTCAATTGTTCGGTGCTTTTTGAGATAACCAAAGAATGCTTGATAATCTTTATGCGCAAAATCGTGTTCAAGGACGCTTTTAGAAAAATAATAGATAAACAAGCGCATAATAGAATAACGAATTTTATCCATTTGAGCATATGTATAACCATGTAGATGCTCTCGCGCAATTATTGACTTATCAAATGCAGTAAATACATCCTCGAGATTAACATTAATTTTTTCGTCTTGAATTGCCTTTCGAATATTCTCGCGAATAGAATATACTTCTGAATAGTAATTGCTCACATGCTTACTATGAGCGGCTTCATCCGAAAAGATACTGCTTAATGTTTTGGATGTTTCTTCTGACCACAATGATTTGAAGTCAATTTCTTGTGCACCAAAGAATGTTCTATATGCCAAATCTTTATCCACCAATTTTTGATACTTCACACGGTATTCAGTATAGTCTTTCTTTGCGTAATTATCTAAAAGAAATAGACCAACGGTGATAAACGCATCAAGAAAAGTCATACTCTCTTCGGGCATTTTTCCAGTTAAAAAATCCATTTCCGGAACTTCTGCCATTCTATCAATAATTCTGCTTTGAATTGGCAGTTTTGCAGGGGCAGAAAAACCTGCCCCTGCAATAATGACTCGCTTAATTCGTTTATTTGCCATAAATCTCACACCATTTATTTATATGACCAACAAGTTTGGGTTGATATTGGGCATAGCAACTTTTCAAGTTATCTAAAACTGTTGATAAATTTTCATTCTCAATATAGTTCCATTCAAAAACTTTACAGTTCAAGAAATGAATTGCAGCAATGAGAGTTGCATCAGTAGTTGGTCGGTTTTTAGTTAGAATCCCATTCCTTGTTTTTACTGTGTAAGGGATAGAATCGTTATACGTAGAAAAACCATTTATATCATCTCTTATAATTTCATGACAAATACCACAATTGCAAATATCCCTGTAATAGTCAAGTGCATGTTCTTTTTCGCTTTTGCTTGCGCTAAAATAACCGTGCTCTGACAAAATACGAGCAACATCATCAAACCGCATTCGGCAATGTGTCGGAAGAAAATAGTATTTGTTTACAGGCATACCACCACCCACAGGTGTGATTGCACGATATTCACCATACCCTACAGACTGAGCAACACCGTACAAACGAGCAGGGCTGTTTGTATTGCATAGAATTATAGATTCATAACCACCATATGCCATGATAGGCTTTTTCCCAATATTATTCAATGCTTTGAGTAGCTTGGAAAACAATTCGTTATACATTACCTTAGCTTCAAAGGCATTGAAATCATCAAGCCAAATAAAGATATATTCGTAGCCTGCAAGATCATATGTGGACGCAACCATTTCAATAAATTCTTCAGAAAGTACATCCTTTTCAAGGACTAATTGAGCAGCAATTTCTTCCTCTTTTTGTTGCTCGTTGAGGGCAATTGTCTTCTCTAAGCAGACTCTGTTATAATGTAACCACATTTGCTTTTCTGAATAAGAATCTTCGGATTTTATCATAAAATATGGAGCAATGACAAGTTTGGGACGAGGACCCATATTAGCGAATTTCAAATACTTATCATACTCTTTTTGCACAATAAATGTGTTTACAAATTCTGTTTGAAAAGCATACACGCACTCTACTAATGCATCAAGGTTTTGGGCAATGAGTTCAGGCTCGGGCTTTTGGTGTAATTTAAGAATCTTGTCAGCGAGAGCAGCAGGCATTTTTTCTAAATATTTTGTTACCGATTTTTTTATTGCCGGAATGTGAGTTTTTTTATTTTCGGTAGTATACGCAGACAACTCTTGTTGAAAAATATGAGTCTGCGGATCAATAATATATCTCCGGCTATGCATTGAAATCAAATCGGCGACTGAGGCGCCGCTATAGGCAACTATTGTTGCGTTAAAAATTGCCGCGTCAAAGAAATCTTTGAACTGTACGAAAGCCTTTTTATCAGTGCCCGTATTATATCTAAGAATTTTTAGATGTTGTTGCTTCATCTCTCTTAGCCTCCAAATAGTTGACAATACGGCAACGTTCTTTTTCCCAAACATCAGCAGTCTTTGAAGCTTCGACTTCTATGAAGAATTCATTGAGTTCTGTATCATAGAAAATAAGTCCCACGCCATTCGATATACATGTATCACTAATTTTGCTTGCTGAAGAATTTGTCTTTGGCTTGGGTAAACAAATATATAGATAATCAAAGCAAAGTCCTACGCTTTGAGCCTGTTGTATTGCTCGCTTCCAATCATGCAATTTAAATTCTATTGCAAAAATTTCCGCATTTTGTTTTTCTTGTATTACTAAATCAACAGAACGACAAAAAACAGGTACTTCTATATAGACGTCGATATCATCTCTATTACCTATATTTTTTATAAAGCGAGATCTCAATTCAGCTTCTGAAAAAGTATATATACTCATTTCCCCAATACCTCATCTTTAATAAGAGAGTTTTCTGTCATCTCAGGGTATTTAGTGTACACATACCTTAAAATCATTTTTGGAGATGTATGAACTATCCTTTGCTTGTAGGTCGTTAAAACAGCTAACTGATCATTTGTTAGTTGCGGTATTATTTCACTCTCAACATACTTTTTTCCGAGATTCAAAAGCTTATATTGCATAAACTTTCCGTCCTGATTACTTGAATACTGACACGAACCTTCAGAAAATTCAGTTTCAAATGCACTTTCTTCCCAATCATCAACTTCAGACATTTCTTCAGTTGCATATAGATTTTTGACCTTGATAAATCCTATGCTTTGAAATAGTTCTACCTGCTCATAAACATCCTTGGAAAATGGACCGTAATTGTATGCCGAAAACTTAGGAAGATCTTCATCGCGAATGGAAACCCCTTTCTTTTTAAGGACGGGAGCAATTTCCATATTAAATAAAAACATCATTTTTGTAATTCTGATTGCGCCATTAATTGCGCTACAATTATCTAAATATAGCAATAGGAGAAGATAATCTGCACCAGTCATTTTGCTCTGCTTCGACATGAAGCTACGCCTCCCTTCGCCGGCCACTTTTTATATAAATATATGTTGTCTACAACATAATAAAGCCGTGTGAAGTTACACGGCAATCTCATAGACAAGACATTTAAGACTTGCCGTTAGTATATTATACGCTCTTTTTGCAAGGTTTTCAACATAGCTCTGCAAAATATAAAGGCAAAAGTAATTAACTGCCCTTTTAAGAAGCTTGAAATATATAGGAGATCAACCGTAAGTTTTATAATTCCTATCAAATTTTACGCCGCAATAGACAAAGAATAAGAAAAACCCCTCTGAAATCAACGATTTCAGAGGGTTTTTGGTCCGAGTAGTGCGGCTCGAACGCACGGTCTCCTGGTCCCAAACCTATGTCTAAACCTTCAGGCAGAACTGTGTCGCACTCTTTGGCATTTTCCGGCACTCCTGCGGTTCCTCTTTGGAACTCTATTGGACTGTTTATTTCAGCCACCGCTTTCGGCTTTTGGGATTTGTGTGGGATTGAATTCTGTATATTAAAAGTGCTTCCGACCGGGTTTACATCCAACAGCGGGTGCTTTTTGCCGCAGAGAGCAGCTCAGAAACTGCGCCGCATAAACAAAGAAATAAGCGCTGGCGTGATATTACCCACCCTCTCGATAAACGGAAAATGTGTTGTGGTCGCTAAAACCCCCTCAGAAAATGTGCAGACAAAGAAAAAAACTCGCTCATTTTTTGTGATTTCTCCATCGAGCACCGTAATCCAGATCGTTTGGAACAATAGGAAGTGTATTGTTCCGAATGATGCTGTATTATTCCGAACAATACAGATATATTATTCGGAACAGTTTCATTTTGCAAATATTCTGTCCTTTTCAGTAGCTATTTCCTGCTTTCTGTGATATTGTTCGTTTGCCAAAAGGAGGCGACGATATGCAGAAAGAAAATACCCTGACAGTCGAGCAGTGGTGCGGCCAGTGGTTCACCGCCAATCGGCACAAATGGAACGGCAACACCGAGGGCGGGTACCGCAATCTGATTTACAGCCACATCCTCCCCAGCATCGGAAGTGTGGCGCTCTCTGACCTGACAGAGCAGACCATCACCGATTTCTATGACACGCTACGGAGTCAGAGACTCAGCGCCAGAAGTGTCTGGTGCGTCCATTTGCTCCTGCGCCGGTGTATGGACGAAGCAGCACGGGAACAGTTTATTCCATACAACCCGGTGCGGCTCTGCCAGGAATCAAAGGCAGAGGAATACAAAGCAGCCCCTCTGCGCTTGGGGCAGCTCCAGCGTTATCTGAGCGCAGCAGAGCAGCTCGGCGTACTCCCCATCATCTATACAGGACTATCAAGCGACCTGCGGCAATGTGAACTGATCACCTTGTCGTGGGCTGATTTTTATGTCCGCTACAGGTACATCCTCAAGGGTCAGCGCCTGCTGAAGCTTAACGCCAAAGAAGAACGCCTTCTGAAGCAGATACCGGAAACGGACTTGCCGTATGTATTCCTCAATCCCAAAACCGGAGCACCGTATAAGCTGCACGAGTTCTACTACCTACACAAAAAGATATTGAAACAGGCACGGCTCCCGTGGGTGGCTTTTCGGGATCTGCAGCGCCAGTGCATGGAGGTGGGAATATGACGCTCCGGGAATACATCCTCTTCTGGCAGGAAACCTATGATAAGCATCAGAGCAGACCGACTACCTATGCGGCACACAACTATGTATTCAAGAACCATATTCTCCCCAGCTTGGGAGATATACCGCTCTCTGAATTGACATCGGAGATGGTCGGAGAATTTCTGGAGGAACGGCGGCGCTTCGGCAATCATCGACCCGGCAACTCTGGCCTGGGCGAAGAAACTATGCGGCACATCCACCGCCTGCTCCAACAATGCTTGGATCAAGCCATACGGGACGGTCTCCTGATGGAGAATCCCGCCAAGGCATTCCGCTACCGCAAGTCCACAACGGTGAAAGCGAATATCATGACGCCTCTGGAAATGGAGGACTATCTGGACGCCGCCGAGCGGCTGGGCTACCTCCCCATGTTCATGCTGGCGCTGACGACAGGCCTACGCCAAGGCGAGCTAATCGCCCTGAAATGGAGCGACCTTGATATCGAAAATCGGACGCTGACCATCGCAGAAAACCGTGCCGTGGTACGGCGAGAGCTGGTGGAGTACGGCAGTCAGACAAGGACGATAGCACTGACACCAGAGGTAATCGACCTCCTAATCAGGGAACACGACAAGCACCCAAGCAGTCCGCTCATGTTTATGCACCCGGCCACGCTGAAACCTTACTCGCCGCAGATGGTGCGCCGGATGCACGATGAGATCATAAAGGAAGCAGGCATCGACCATATCAGGTATGTGGATCTCCGCCATACCTGCGCCATCCTCGCTCTGAAGAACGGCGTGGATACCAAGGAACTGGCGCAGATGCTTGGACACTACCGCCCCACGATCACCAGGCAGAACTATGAACCCTATCTGCCCCACAAGGTACAAAAGGACGAAGATATACCAAATGAGGCCACCCAGAGCGAACTGCAACAGGCGGCAAATATTCTGGAAAATCTTCTGAAGTTCTGATAGCTATTCCGCAAAAGGTGTGGTATATGTTTGTGTCAAAAGGAGGCGAAGCCCATGAAATACAGATTACTCAAAGAGTTGTACGACTGCAGCTTCATCTCAGGATTTACACTGGCGTGGAAGCTGTCCGCAGAACTGAATAATTGTGAAAACGAGCGCTTAGCCTCCTGCCAAACCGGGAGACTGGGCGCTCGTTTCATATCTCAAAAGGAACATCATAAGGAGGAAACTACATGAGTGATAAACTATGGCGAGCGGTGTATAATCGATTTCACAAACCGCAGACCGATCCTGAAAAAAAGAAAGAAAATGTGGAGCGGTATCATGCGCTGGTGAAAATGATGGTGGCTATCGAACGACAAAACCTGCTTCAAATTGCGGAAGACAAGAATTTTCTCAATAGCGATGCAGACCTTGATAGCTTTATTGACGGGCTTGAGACAGCTCTGATAATTTCTATGTTAGTCGAAGATGACACAAACGAATTCATGCACCCTGGTGAAACGCCGCAGGGCATAAGAAAATTTACATTGGGAGGAGAATGAATGAAATGAAAAGGAGATTCATCGTTACTACTGCAATCACCGCCTGTCTCGCCCTGTGTGCCGCCGTGTGGCCACAGACCGAAAAGGTCGAGAAACCACCCACGCCGAGCGAAACGGCCAACGTGACCACTCAACGGCCGACACTTCCGGAGCCGGAAGAACTAATATTGCCAGCAATCACAGAAAAGCAAGAGTCGGGAATGCCGGAAGCTGAATCAGCCCCAGAAGTGGCCGCCAAGGAGTTGCCCATCCCTGCACCGGAAATAGAAAAGCAATTCGAAGCGGAACAAAAAACTGCACCTCCTATGCAGACAGAACCCGCTCCGGTACATCCTACGCAGTCTGAATCGGCACCGGAGCCAATAGCTAACGATAACGAACTGGCGGATATGGTCTATGTCCCCGGCTTCGGCTGGATACGAAGTGAAGGCCCCAACCATGTCGAGTACGCCGAGGATATGTACGAGAACGGCAATAAAATCGGCATCATGGGCTGACCTCAAAAATTGCGCCGCATAAACAATGAAATAGCCGCGGGAGTGTTAACAGCATTCCCACAGCCTTTTGTGTGTCAATTTGATTCGAAATCTTCCCTCTGAAAGCAGAAGTTTCAATCTAAAAACTGGATTTTTGATAGACAAAATGGCGCTTCCATGCTAAGATTATCCTGTATCAGTGCATACTCCGGGGATGAGGTGTTACAATGACGATTTGTTATAACAAGCTGTGGAAGCTCCTGATCGATAAAAACATGAAAAAGAAGGATCTGCGTCTGGCTACCGGCATGTCTACGACCGCCCTTGCCAAGCTGGGCAAGAACCAGCATGTCAGTACGGAAATCTTAACGAAGATTTGCGAAGTTCTGGACTGTGATTTCTGCGATATCATCGAGCTCGTAAAGGAGGAAAATCATGATTGACTTTTCCAAAATCGAGCAATATCGGGAGAACAACCGCATTGAGGCGAAGAAAGCCCTTGGCGGTCTGCCCAAAAGCATTTGGGAAACCTACTCTGCCTTCGCCAATACACACGGCGGCATTATCCTATTGGGCGTGGAAGAATGGGCGGATAAATCCCTGCACACGGTAGATCTGCCCGACCCTGACAGACTCATCAAGGAGTTCTGGGACATCGCCAATAACCCCAATAAGACCAGCGTAAATATTCTGTCCTCCAAGGATGTATTTGTTCAGGAGGTGGACGGCAATCATATCGTGGTCATCAATGTCCCCCGGGCAGAACGCTCCTACAAGCCGGTGTATGTGGACGGAAATCCGCTCTGCACATACCGCCGTAACGGTGAGGGCGATTATCGCTGCACCAAGGAGGAATATCAGGCCATGGTGCGGGACGCATCCGTGAAAACGCAAGACATGCTCATTCTGAGCGAAATGGACTTGACGGTGTTCAACAAAGAAAGCATCCGCAGTTATCGCCAGAGAATGCGCCTCTCCCGCCCCGGCCATGTGTGGGAAGCCTTGGAGGATGAAGATTTCCTCCTGAAGCTTGGTGCTGTCGGTATCGGCTCTGATGGGAAAAAGCATCCCACCTCCGCAGGACTTCTCATGTTCGGCAACGAATACGACATCGTGCGGGAATTTAATGCCTACTTCCTGGACTATCAGGAACAGTACGATGCTGACACCCGCTGGACTGACCGCATCATTTCCTCCTCCGGCGACTGGAGCGGCAATGTGTACGACTTCTATTTCCGCGTCTATAACAAGCTGATTCAGGACATTAAGGTACCGTTTAAAATGGATGGCGGCACCAGAGTGGATGATACCCCTGTGCATCAGGCTCTGCGTGAAGCACTGGCCAACTGTTTGGTGAATGCCGATTATTATGGCAGACAAGGGCTGGTCATCATCAAAAAGCGTGATTCCATCACCATGGCGAATCCCGGCGGTTTCCGCATCGAGGTCGACGCAGCTAAAAGCGGCGGCGTATCCGACCCCCGCAACGGGACCATGCTGAAGATGTTCAATCTGATCGATATCGGTGAGCGCTCTGGCAGCGGTATCCCCCTCATTTTTGGCGCCTGGCGTGAGCAGGGGTGGAAAGAGCCAGTTATCGTGGAGCTCTCTGAACCGGACAGAATTATTCTATCATTATCGCTACTCAAAAAAGAAAGTAGCGATAAAAAAGTAGCGATAAAGAATGGCGATAAAGGTACAAAAACCGCCTCACAAAAAATCGCCATCCTTGAATATCTTACAGATCATGCTTCTGCAAAATGCTCAGATATTTCCGATATGCTCGGCGTTAAAGACGCAAGAGCAAGACAGATACTCAGCGAGATGATCGTTGAGGGAACGATTGTTACAGAGGGCGGCAATCGAAACCGCATTTATAAGTTGAAATCATAAGGAAAAAACTAATTCTGCCACAAAGGAGGATTGCACAATGCCGCACAATGAAAATTCCCGTGTCAAAATTCCTGCATTGGTGCATTTCACTCGTCTGGGATATAAATATATCTCTCTGAGAAAATATGAAGGAGTCATCGACGACGATACCAACATTTTGGTCGATGTTCTTTGTGATGCAATCAATCGGATCAATGCTACTTCCTTAACTACCACAGATGTCCAGAAAATTGTCAATGCTTTGAAAGCAATGCTGGAAAACGATGATTTGGGCAGGGAGTTTTATTCCGTTCTCATCAATGGATACAACGGCTTGAAACTGATTGATTATGAAGATTTCGGAGAGACGGCCAACTCTTTTCACGTGGTCACAGAGATGACTTGTAAGAATGGTTCTGATGAATTTCGCCCTGATATCACTCCACTTATCAATGGTATTCCTTTGGCTTTTATCGAAGTAAAAAAGCCTAACAACAAGGGTGGCATCAAGGCCGAATATGATCGCATGTTGATGCGGGTTAAGAATAAGAAGTTTAGACGGTTTATCAACCTAACTCAGATCATGGTGTTCTCCAATAATAGCGAATATGATGACACCGAAGCCATCCCTCTGGAAGGGGCATTCTACTCCACCATTAGCTATGAGAAGCTGTTTTTTAGTCATTTCCGAGAGGAAGACGAAAAGCTCCTGACTTCCGTGCCAGAGAAGGATGAGGCGGTTGAAAATTTCATTCTGACCGATAACAATCTGAGTAGCATCAAGTATAGCCCGGAGTACGTAACAAATAGTTCCCCAGTTTCGCCTACCAATAGAATTATCACTTCGCTTTTTTCGTTTGAGCGTATTCTAACTTTCTTGAAATATGCAATTGCTTATGTAGAACGGACAGATGAAAATGGTATCACCCATCTGGAAAAACATCTGATGCGGTATCCACAGTTCTTTGCTACTAAAGCAATCGAAAACAAATTGAATGCCGGGGTAAAAAACGGCATCATTTGGCATACCCAGGGCAGTGGTAAAACAGCGCTTGCCTATTACAATGTCCGTTATCTGACCGACTACTATCAGAAGCATGGAACGATTGCAAAATTCTATTTCATCGTAGATCGTCTTGACCTATTGACACAGGCAGCCAATGAGTTCCGTGCTCGTGGACTTCATGTAGAGGAAGTCAATTCCAAGGATGACTTCATCAAAAACATCCATTCCACCGGAACAGTCAACAACACCGGCAAACCTACGATCACGGTGGTCAATATTCAGAAGTTCTCCAAGGAATCCATTGCGAAACAGTCCGACTATGCAGTAAATGTACAGCGCATCTATTTCTTGGATGAAGCCCACCGCAGCTATAAACCTACCGGATCCTTCCTGGCCAATCTACTTTCCTCCGACCGAGAAGCGGTTATGATCGCATTGACTGGCACGCCACTGATTGGTACGATTTATGATGATGACGGAAAGCCGATTGCAGGCAAAAAATATGATTCCAAGTCTGTGTTCGGTAATTATATCCACAAATATTACTACAATCGCTCTATTGCTGATGGATATACTCTCAAGTTGATTCGCGAAGGCATTGAAACTACCTATAAGAAAAAGCTGCAAAAAGCATTGGAAGAAATTGAGATGCTCAAAGGCTCTCTCGATAAGAAAGAGATGTACGCGCATCCGAAATATGTTTCTGCCTTGGTCGAGTATATTACGGACGATTTCCGCAAGAGCCGTATCGCCATGAACGATGAATCCATCGGTGGTATGATCGTCTGCGATTCTTCCGAGCAGGCGCGTGCGATTTTTGAAGAGTTAAAATCCTATCCCTATTCTGCGGCATTGATTTTGCATGATGCAGACGACAAAGAGACCCGAAAAGACAACATAGATGCCTTCAAAAAAGGCACGATTGCCTTCCTCGTGGTCTACAACATGTTGCTGACCGGCTTTGATGCTCCTCGGCTGAAGAAACTCTACTTGGGACGTGTGATCAAAGACCACAATCTGTTACAGGCCTTGACCCGGGTTAACCGGCCCTACAAGAATTATCGATACGGTTATGTGGTCGATTTTGCGGATATCCGTGCGGAATTTGATAAGACCAATAAAGCATATTTCGATGAGCTTCAGGCCGAACTGGGCGATGAGTTCAAGCAGTATGATAACATCTTCAAATCCCCGGAGACAATTGAAGCAGACTTGCAGGACATTAAGGACGTACTGTTCCTGTATGATACTGGAAATGCGGAGGTGTTCTCACAGCAGATTTCTGCCATAGACGATAAACAGGATCTCATACAGCTCCGCCGTGCATTGGAACTGTATAAAGAATTGTTCAATGTTGCAAAACTGTTCGGCTATGACGAACTGGCTGACCAATTTGACCTGAACAACATCAGTGCCCTTTATAGCGAGGTCTGCAATAGGATTGCGCTTATTAACCAGAAGAAACTCCTTGAAGAAGCCCAGGATATGAGCGCTATTCTGAACCTTGCTATGGACGAAATTGAGTTCCATTTCCGCAAGGTTTCCGAGAAAGAACTGGTGATTGCTGATAAATATCAGGATACCCTCAATCGGACCCGCAAGGCCGTTCTGCATACGCTCGACCCAAAAGATCCTGAGTACGTCACACTACTGGAAGAATTGCAGCGTTTGCTGGCTAAGAAGAATATCGAGGAATTGACCGCTGACGAAATGACAGCGGATATCGAAGCCTTGGAGCGCATCCGTAAACTGGCCGAGCAAAAGAATCTTGCTGACCAGATGTTGGCGGCTAAATACGATGGCGATGTGAAATTCATGCGTACCCATAAACGCCTGCGTGAAACGCCGCCTCCTATTGCTGGGGATGTCGTACTGCATCAAGTCCTTACGCACCTGAAGCACCGGGTGGATTCCCAAGTGCTTTCCAATAGTCACTTGATGGACAATGAGCCTTACTTCATGCAGGGCATGTTCCCGATGATTAAGCAGGAGCTTGATGCCCAGCATCTGAAATACTCTGCTGCGCAGATTAAGTATATCGGCACCTGTATTTCCAACGAATACTTTACGGAAAGGAATTTTGCATCATAATGGATTCCAATATTACTCTACAAACCAAGCAGATGATCGATAGTCTGAAGGCCGTATGTACCAATTTTGGTTTGGGCAATGCCTCCAGCGAGTACAAGATCATCACTGAGGTTTTCCTTTACAAGTTCCTCAACGACAAGTTCCTTTTCGAAGCGAAGCGAGTAGAGCCTGCGCTGGCAAAGCTGTCCCCGGCAGATGCCGAAAAGCAACTCGCCCAGATGACCGATGATGACTATGAACTGTTCCTGCTTGGTTTTGACCCGGATACTGCAAAACTGAAGCAGACTCATTTTATCTCTTACCTGTTCAACCGTAAGAATGAAGAAAATTTTCATATGGTCTTTGATGATACACTGCTGGATATTGCTACATACAACATCGACATCTTTTCTGTCCGGACTGGCGGCCAGTCCAAGATGCGCTTGTTCAGCGGTATCTCCCAGCATGTGATTGAGGCTGAGAAGAAGGACGATTTCTGCCGTGCTATCATCGACAAGATTGCTGAATGCAGCTTCGATAGTGTGTTTGAGCAGAAGTACGATTTCTTTGCTCAAATATTCGAGTATCTGATTAAGGACTACAATAAGGATTTCGGTAAGTACGCCGAATACTATACGCCACATTCCATCGCCAGCATCATTGCAAAAATCATGGTACCTAACGGCGCAAAGAATGTGACGGTGTATGACCCAGCCGCAGGCTCGGGCACACTGGTGCTGGCATTGGCCCACGAAATCGGCGAAAGCAACTGCACCATCTATACCCAGGACATCTCCCAGAAGTCCAACGAGTTCCTGCGCTTGAACCTGATTCTCAATAATCTCGTCCACTCGCTGCCCAATGTCGTACATGACGATACTTTGTTGCGGCCTTATCACAAAAACGCCAAAGGCGACGGGCTTGCCACGTTTGACTATATTGTCAGCAATCCGCCTTTTAACATGGACTTCTCTGACAGCAGGGATACATTGGCTGGCGATAATTATAAGAAACGCTTTTGGGCGGGCGTCCCGAACATTCCCAACAAGGACAAGGATAAGATGGCGATTTATCTGATGTTCCTGCAGCATATCATCTATTCCCTTGGCCCCAAAGGCAAAGCGGCAGTGGTCGTTCCCACAGGCTTCCTGACCGCTGGTTCCGGTATCCAGAAGAAGATCCGGGAGCATCTGGTGAAAGAACGGATGCTTCGGGGCGTTATTTCTATGCCCTCCAACATTTTTGCCACCACCGGTACCAATGTGTCCATTTTGTTCATCGACCGAGAAAACAAAGACGGAAATGTGATTCTGATGGATGCATCCAAGTTGGGAACAAAAGTAAAAGTCGATGGCAAGAATCAGCGAACGGTTTTGAGTGATAATGAAATCACTAAAATCATCGACACTTTTAACGCAGGAGAATTGGAGGATGATTTCTGTGTGGCAGTCAGCTATGCGGATATCGAAGTAAAAAAACTATCCTTTTCTGCCGGCCAGTATTTCGAGGTCAAGATCGGGTATGTGGATCTGACGCCCAAAGAATTTGCCGAAAAGATGACCGGATTTACTGTGCGATTGGATGAACTGTTTGCTGAAAGCCGCCGTTTAGAAAGCGAGATTAAGACGCAGCTGGGGCGGGTGAAATATGAGTAAAATTATAAAATATCCATTTTCTCAACTATACGATATGGCTTCTGGCATTTCTTCAACAAAAGAGCAAGCTGGGCACGGAAGCCCGTTTGTGTCTTTCAGCACAGTTTTTAATAATTACTTTTTGCCGGATGCCTTGCCGGATTTAATGGATACTTCTATCAAGGAACAAGAAACCTACTCTATTAAAAAAGGTGATATTCTTATAACCAGAACCAGCGAAACGATTGATGAGCTGGCCATGAGTTGTGTTGCTGTCAAAGATTATCCTCGCGCTACTTACAGCGGCTTCACAAAACGGCTTCGACCGAAAACGGCGGGAATAGCGTATCACAAATATCTCGCCTTTTACTTGCGGAGTCAATTGTTTAGAAAAGCGGTTACCAATAACGCTTTTATGACTTTAAGAGCAAGTTTCAATGAAGATATTTTCTCCTTTTTGAACTTATATCTCCCTGAGTATAAGGAGCAAGTCAAAATCGGTGATATGCTCTATTCAATGGAGCAAAAAATCCAATTAAACAAGCGAATTTGTGCTGAACTTGAAGCTATGGCAAAAACACTTTACAACTACTGGTTTACGCAGTTCGACTTCCCGGATGAAAACGGCAAGCCCTATCGTTCCTCCGGCGGTGAGATGGTCTGGAATGACCAACTCAAGCGGGAGATTCCGAAGAGATGGGATGTTCGGCCATTATCCCATGTCATTTCCAGCATCAATACGGGATTGAATCCGAGAGATAATTTTATTCTTGGAAATGGTGACATCCAGTATCTCACAGTCAAGAACTTAACCACTTCAGGAACGATTGATTTCAGTGGCTGCGACACAGTGGACGAACAGGCGAGAGAGATCATCCATAAGCGCTCTGATGTTTCGGTGGGGGATATTTTGTTTGCAAGCATTGCACCACTCGGCAGATGCTATTTGATCCAAAATCCCCCCGAAAAGTGGGACATCAACGAATCCGTTTTCTCGATTCGTCGGAATGCATCCCGCGTAACCTCGGAGTTTCTGTATATGTACTTTATGAGTGACACCTTCATAAAGGCCGCAACATCCAGTTCGACGGGCAGCATTTTCAAAGGCATCCGAATCAACACGCTTTTAGACATTGCCGCTGTGATACCTCCAAAAGATATTGTGACTGCATTTACCACTCAAGTTAAAACATTACTTGCACTCAAGGAGCAAAAGGGCACTGAAAATCGCGAACTCACAAAACTCTGCGATTGGCTCCTTCCGATGCTGATGAACGGACAAGCCACGGTGGAATGAGGTGAAATTGTGCAATTACTAAAATATATGGAGGCCGCGGATCTCGCGGCAAAAACGGAAGTTGAAAGGGCTAAGTTGCTTTGCTTTTACCATTTCAAAGAAGACGGCGAGACAACATTTATAATGTCAAACATTTCCGCTTGGATGGAGGAATGCAGTTTTAGCAAGCCCAATACATCTCGCCTTAAGACAAATCTAACGAAGGGCAAAGGACGGGCATTTCTTGGCTCAAAAGCAAACAAGAATGCCATAGAGTTTGTTCCTACAGTACTACAGAAACTGGAGCGTGACTATGGCGCT
>OHME01000653.1_pt1 | contig 17394 bp, 20 predicted proteins | sample 1569201 | NCBI WGS metagenome assembly OHME01 (sample SAMEA3879587, study PRJEB24766) | human gut metagenome | biome: human-associated habitat; feature: feces | place: USA | collected 1985/1987
CCCGATGTTTCTCAACAAACAAATCTTCGCCATTTACGCTGATAAGTTTATCACCAACGAGCAGATTTCCTGCATTGATAAAGCCCCTGCCTTGAACATAAAACGGGTGATTATCAGTTGTGATAATTTCTTCACCATTTGTTATAAGGTGAACAAGCTTAATTCTTATAAAAAGAGGAATGACGGAACATTTCAAAAGAATATTTAGGACTAAATGCTTCCTCGTCTATTTTTACAATACCATTCTCAAAATCCATAAAATAGCTTCTTATCATCAACGTAGTTTCATTCAATTGATTTTTTTATTTCAGCCAAGAAATTCCACCATTTATATGGATCGGGAAATTCTTTTATATAAAGATTTCCGAGATATCTAGGATTGCACATTGCTTTTATTTTTTTTATAGATAATTCTGATAAGTCACCATTTTTATCGTATTCATCGAGAATTTTAGCAATCCTATTAGCATCCTGCATATGATCATTGTTCTTAAGATAATTATAAAGAATAGTTAGTTTTTCTTTCATACTAATTCACCTATCAATTGCACCTGTATATTTTCCACCATCAGTAACTACTTGCCATCCGCCGCCTGTTCTTGATATGCCATCATCAGCAATAAGTGCCCATTCAGGTTGTGCAGCTACTTTTCCCTCAAGTAAAATTTGTGATCGAGTAAGTTGCATTTGGCTCTCAACAAGTGCAGTATTATTAGGCGGTAATGCAAGATTATTAATTCTTTCTGCCAGTGTAGCTCCAGCAGAACCTCTTGTAACAAAAATTCCTGATGCATCACCAGCAGATGCCTCAGTTATCGTAAAAACTTCTCCAAGGTTTCCTTCACGACTATATATTGGTCCATCAAAAGAATCAATCATATCTTGCACAGCAGTATCATCCAGGCCACGATCAGATAATATTATTCGCATCTCTGACTCAGAAAGTTCTGTGTATTTATCCGGTTCAATTAGATTATAATCAGAGCTTGCATTATGCACCCAAACCGCACAATCACCAACAAAATAAGTATGATAATCTTCAACCTGAAAATTATACACGTCAACAGGCTCGTCAAATTCTTCAACCCGATGTTTCTCAACAAACAAGTCCTCGCCATTTACGCTTATAAGTTTATCGCCAACGAGAAGACTTCCTGCATTGATAAAACCCCTGCCTTGTACATAAAACGGGTGATTATCAGTTGTTACAATTTCTTCACCATTAATTGTGAGGTGAACAAGCTTTTCTACCTGACGGACATACGTTTCAAGAACCGTTTTCGGTGCGGTTTCAAGCGTATTCGTATTTGCATACAACTTTTATATTACACATTAATTTAATTTAAATTGTTTCATTTCAAAAATTAATCTATTATCATAGTCTGTTGGGTTATCACTAAATGCCTCTTCTGCCAAATCTATCAATTCGGATGAAATATGTATCTCATTTTCCAGTAGATTTTCAAGAAAATTTTCAAGTGCCACTCGTTTTTCTCCATACATAGCTAATTCCGCTGCATCTAAAAGAAATTCTTTAACTGTATCAACATTTTTGAATTCACTCGATATTTTTTTCATAAATTTATCATATGCTTCTTTTTTCATCACTAATTCTCCTAACACTTTATCGATTAATAGGAAATCCCGTAACTATTCCTTCACCGCCAGGTTCAACAATAACTCTAACATCTAATCCATGATTTCTACCTTCAACAATAAACCTAACTGGTCGTCCATTTCTTGTGGTTAATGGAGCATTTGCATCAGGACCTCCTATTGTAACAGGAGCGTTACGTCCTCCACCAGGTCCTGTTGATTGTCTCCATGTTGAATTTGGACTATTGGCTACATCTTCAACGGCTTTTATAGCGTAATCGTCTGTCCAAGTGTCAGGAAAAGCACTATTGCCAAATCCCCTATTGGGGCCATGCCCAGGATCATTAGGCCCTTCACCCTCTAATATATGATCTCTTCTTGAAGTACTCACTTTACATTCCGAATTATGCACCCAAACCGCAGATTCACCAACAAAATAAGTATGATAATCTTCAACATGAAAGTTATAAACGTCAACAGGCTCGTCAAGTTCTTCAACCCGATGTTTCTCAACAAACAAATCTTCGCCATTTACGCTGATAAGTTTATCACCGATAAGAAGGTTTCCAGCATTGATAAAGCCTCTGCCTTGAACGTAGAACGGGTGATTTTCGGTTGTGATAATTTATTTACCGTTAATTGTCAGATGTACAATCTTGTATACTTGTCGGGCATATAGTGCAAGATTCGCTGATTATTAAATGTACCAATATTCAAATCTTAATTCCACTTTATCTCTTCAAGTTGAGCAATAACATTATTAACATAATCTTTTTCGAGGATTATTTCAGTTACTTTTGAATTACATAAAACATCTCTTTTCTCTTCAAAATCATACTCTGCTTTTGTACCAAGTATTCTAATTTTCCTTTCTTTTCCTACAGCAAAAACAAGATAATTATCATCAACTAATTCATTTGTAGAAAGCAAATATCTAAAATCATTATCCCTGTTTTCTTCATCACTTTTCTCATCATCAAACTCTGGATATACAAGATCATACAAAATCAAAATTGCATCTTTTGAATCCATGTCAAATATTTTTTCATCAACTGGAATTCCAGATAAAGCTACTTTGACATCTCTAACACCTACAGGTATTACTGCATTTTCAATTTCATCAGGAAATAATTTTCCATCAATACATAGTGCAAAAAAACCATTATTATCTGTTAAAGATGGATTCCATTTTTTTACTCTATCAAATAAAACTGCAAATTTATAAGGATCGCCAATTAACATATTATCTTCCTTTCCATTTAACACCATACTCTTTTGTAAATGTTTTTTTAATATCTTTGGGTATCTTTGTTATATTCAAAGAATTTTTTCCTTGATTTTCTGAACCACACCAGTGCCATTCTGTTTCCTCTGCATTTGAGAAAAATCTGTGAATCGTATCTGTTTCTTTTTCATATGCATATCTATGACCAGTTTTTTCAGTTGAAGCAATCGAATCCTCAAATAATTCAAATGAATTTCTTGGCTCAATACCAGCATCTGAACAATTACCATCTTGACCAGGCGTATGTTTTGAATTTGATTTATATGTTAAAGGTTCGCCATCTGCTGTTTTGTGTTTTTCCGATTTTCTTGGTTCAGGAACAGGACAAGCTTTGTTATTATTATGCACCCAAACCGCAGATTCACCAACAAAGTAAGTATGATAATCTTCAACCTGAAAATTATAAACGTCAACAGGCTCGTCAAATTCTTCAACCCGATGTTTCTCAACAAACAAATCTTCGCCATTTACGCTGATAAGTTTATCACCAACGAGCAGATTTCCTGCATTAATAAAACCCCTGCCTTGTACATAAAACGGGTGATTATCTGTAGTCACAATTTCTTCGCCGTTTATCGTGAGATGTACCAGCTTGTCTACTTTGCGCACATAAGTCTCAAGAACAGTCTTTCCTGCCGTTTCAAGGGTATCAGGATTTGTTGAGATTACCACATCTCCTGCGGAAAGCTTTTCTATTGCAACAAGTCCTGTAGCTGTAAGAACCATAGTTCCAGCAATAAAACAAGCCATATTCTGTGATGCTGCACCACTGAAGGATGAAAGCATACTCACGCCCATCTGGAAACCATTATAAATATCACTCTGATGCAGCTTATTGTTCAATGCCGTTAACGGATTATCGGGATCTATCATTCCCAACCCCATTGACAACATATCAAATCCGTCCATGCCGTTAGAGATCGTTCCGCTGACTTTTGCTGTTGTCTGGATAGCGTTTCCGAGTTTTGAACCACAGGTTTAAAATACCAACGATAAGTAATTGAATATACTATTTCAATTTCTTGATATACTCATCTATTCCTAAAACAAGTACCTCCTGCAACATTTCCAAATAACTCTTGTTATAACCACTTTTTGCAATCATAATATCAAAGACCTGTCTTAACTTTCCATCAATCATAACCGTTACACCGGTTACTTTCTCTCCAGTAGTTGTATTTTCAAATTCTTCCGCCACTATACGCATTTTATTATCCATTACACACACTCCATTTAATGCTATTTTATAATCTTTACATTAGTAGCAGCTTCCTCTATCCATTCAGACCACGGTGCTGGCAATTCATAACTTCGTCCAGGTGTAGATGTATCAGTTAACTTTGGCGCTGTTCCACCTTGAACTCTTCTATATACTACGACTGAATATAACCACAGTAATCATAATAATTTCTTTGTTCTATATTATACAACTGAGAAGCTTCTTCCGGTGTCATAGCGTTTCACTCCTCTTATCATAATTAAGTCAAACAAGAAAAACATTTATTTCACATAATAAGATGCCTTTTTGACTATATTTACACTTTTTTATTATACTTCGCCTTGAAATATTTGTCAAGTAAATTTTAGAATTCATTAATAATTTACATTTTGTCAACTATATTATCATATTTGACTGATTATACGACTTTTATTTAAAATTAACTAATCATTAAGTTCAAACGCCATGCAAGAGCAGAGTAAAATATTCTTAAAAACTGTCCACTGTGTTTGTCAAGCAAAAAGTGCATAAAATGGGCTCGAAAAAGTGCATAGCCCGGTCAGCACAAGATTAACGTGTGGGGGCTCGGTTTGCGCATAGAAGGAGCGCCCCTGTTGTGTATTTTTGGAGCCCTTTTTCTGCATTTCTATTTTACCATAAACAATTGTGAACTCCGTTTTCCAGCATATTAAAGTCTTTTTTAATATCAAATACATATTTGCAACCACCTGTTACAGTATATTCTATAAATGTTTGGCAGTAATTATGATTGCTCATAACTCTGAGACTGCTCGTCCTTAATTCCAAACGACTGTTTCTTTTGCCTTATCATTCTCCTCAGTCTGCTGTCGACTGTATGTCTGACCGACTTATACTTCTGTGTATAGTCATCTTCAATACACTTGCAGAGATTAGCGAACAGAGCGAAGATCGTATTTGCAAGTATAGTGTTTTCAAACTGTGCCATATTGTCAAGCATATTCTGAGCATACTCATTTCCGTCATTTGCGGACTTTGTGAGCCACTCCACAGCCTTTTCCTTATCTTTTTCAAGTTCCTCTGCACCGAAAAGATAAAGCCTGCCGAGCTGATAAGTTGACCACATATTTTCAGTGGATTTTTCAAAATATTCGATGGCTTTAGGAATATCAATCTCAGTTCCAAGACCGTTTTTATACATAGCGCCCAATTTGTAATATAAGTTATCATCAGCCTGATCCTTGCTTTCGAGTTCAAGAAATCCTGACAATGCCGCTTTGTAATATCTCTGTGCGGTTTCTTTATTTTCAGCAACATATTCGCCCTTGCTGTACATCTGAGCGACAGCATAAGAAGCATAAGGCTGACCCTGTTCAGATGATTTGCGATACCACCAAAACGCCTGAGACAAGTCTTTTTCCACACCGTTGCCGTAGTAATATAAATTGGCGAGACTGTATTGTGCGAATTTGTTGCCTTCATGAGCTGATTTCAAGAACCATTCAAATGATTGAGCGTAATCCTGTTCTGTTCCCAACCCATAGCAATGCATTTTGCCTATGCGATACCAAACGTAAGAACGCATATTCACGGGTTTCATAATCTGCCCATCAAATTTCGGCTCATAAGGAAACATAAAATCAGAATCCGGCTCGATCTCCATAAAACCCTGAAATGCTTCTTCGTAGAATGAAAAAGACTTTTTTTCATCTTTTTCGCCGAGTTTATCAGTAGAATAGAGTTTGCCCAGATCTTGAATAGCAAGAACATTGCCTGACCTTGATTCGTTAAGCAAAAGCTGCTCCGCTTTCTGAAAATCTTCAAGCTTTGATTGCTTGTTGTAAATAATCTTACAAGCTTCTTTGTATGCTGTACTCCATTTGAGATAGTATTTACTTTGAGGTTCATAATCTTCAATATCGACTGTTACCTCATTTTCATTGCTCCAAATGAAATCTTCGGCGGTCGGCTCGTCGTTATCCGAAAATGTTACTTTATCATTTTCGGATTGCTCAGATTCATCAAACTTCAGAAGAATATCAACATAAAAGTCATCATTCGCAAATTGTTCTGTTGGTTCGGGTTCTTCAATTTCTACATCAATGACAGGATAATTCATGTCAAGCACAGTTCTGATTATCATATTCCGCACAGGCTGAAAAACTTTGTTATCAACCAATGGCGGCAGTTCTTTTTCCTTTTGCGTATAGCTCTTGTATTTCAAGCTCTCCAAACTGCACCATTTTTCATAAAGCTGACGGATATTATTGTCTTTTGCAAGTTCTGAAAAAATACTGTTGACCGTTTCTTTGACATCAGGCGGAAGGTACCCATATACTTTTTTGCCTTTAACATTCTGTAACTGAGAATATAGTTTGCGGATAAGATTTTCAAGCTGCGGATTTTCAAAATCGCTTTGCTGAATTTTTCTGACAACACTTTCAAACTCCGTTTTTGATACAGCTTTCAATTCGTCACGGCTTAATGTCTGCTCCTGATATATGGACTGCAAATCGTCCTTAAATATATCGTTTGCAAAAGCTGAACGAATCTTATTAATTCCCTCGTTTGTTAAGAATCCTTCCTTTGTATTTTCGGAATAAACAAGCAGATGAATATGCGGATGATGAGTAGTGTCATGAAATGCGGCGTACCATTTTAAATTGCATAATGAAATTTTCTGATTTTTTGCAATATCTGAAATGTGACGCATAACAAGCTGCCGCCACGCTTCCGAATTATCGTAACCAAGTCTAATTGCATCTTCACGACGAAGTGAAATTACGTGGGACCAGACATTGCCTTTGTGATTTGCTATTTCGTTAGCTACCCTGTCAAGAATTATCGGTTCATCTTTTTCATTGAAAAGACCATGAGAACCTCTTTTCTGAACCCCCGGACGCATAGCCATGTAACCGACAAAATTCTGACGATTACCGATGACGTCAGCGTTACGCTCAATGATCGTACTGATTAGTTCCGAAGCGTTTTCTACAGTAGGGTTCACAGTGTAGTCCTCATATTCCAAATATTTTTTAGCTTCGGGAAAATCTGAAAGCAGATCGTTTAAAAGCTGTTCTTGATTCTTTGTAGCGTTATCATTTCTATCCATAATGTTTTGGTCACGGACTTCAACTGTTTCACGGGTTGCGATGTACTTTGTGTAGTTTCTGCGCTTGTTTTTACTTTTCTGTGTACCGCTTTTCAGATAGCGGCTTGTTACGATTATTTGCGATAAAGCTATAGTATCTCCTCCTAACCAATATTCAGTTTGTTTCTTGGATGCTTTGTTTTAAGTATCTCTTTTTGTTTTGCAGACGTAACATGTGTATAAATCTGAGTTGTAGTTATTGAACTATGTCCCAACATTCGCTGTATGTATCGGATATCAACATCTTCTTCGAGAAGAAGAGTAGCAAAAGAATGTCGGAACATATGGGGCGTTATATGCATATCTACTCCGCACTGTTTGCAATAGAAATTTATCATATTGCGAACAGACTGTTCGGTCATTCTTCTGCCTAGCTTGTTGACGAAAAAATATCCCGAATCTGGAATCTCTTTTTCAAATAACGAATGATATTTTCTAAGAATACTGAGTACCGCAAAATTTTCAATAGGTATAATACGTTCTTTTGAGCCTTTACCATAGAATTTAACCGAGTTTCCTAACAGATCAACATTATCTGAACGCAAAGTACAAATCTCCGCCACTCTAGCTCCTGTAGCGAAAAGCAATTCGAGAATTGCTGTATTACGAACTGCACTGCGAATCTGATAATCGCTTTTAGCAAACACAATCTGCTGATACGAAAAAGATATTAGTTTAGCTATAACTCCAAGGGGAATGGTTTTCGGCAGCAGCAAAGGCTCTTTTATCGTTGTTTCCAGTTTGTCAAACGGATTAAAGTCGATAAGATCCTGCAAAAGCAGAAAGTGAATAAACGCTTTAAGCGTTGCAAGCTTACGCTTGGCTGTTTTAGGCTTGTACTTTTTGTTGAGATATTCTATGTAGTCCCACAAGGCCTGCTTTGAAAGCTCGTTCGAGAAAACTCCGTACTGCGACAAGTCGATTTTATACGCTCGGATCGTTTTATCACTAAGTTTTTTGTGGTAACGGCAATAATTAAGAAATTCATCAATGTGCAATTTGTATTCAAACATAATGGAAAACTCCTTTATTTTTGTATAAGTAGATTTGGCATTTTCGTCAAATTAAACAAATTAGCCAAGAACTATTCTTTTTATTGATTTTAAATTACATCTATTATATCAGAGTTTTTAACATTTGACAAATTACAACAATTTGTGGAAATTCACGAATTTTGTCAGATTAAATTGACATTTTAGGAATTTGGTGATATATTTATGGTGAAAAAGTTTAATAAGTGATAACTACAAATTATCGGAGGATGTTTACAATGACTCATTATCAATTTTCACAGATATTTTTAGGTTTTGCTGCAAAAGATAGATATACTGTTGCCGAATCTTTATTGTATCATTTAGAGAATTATGGCGTGCCTGTATGGTATGATAGACATGATTTAATAATTGGAGATAATCGACAAAAAGAAAATTTTGAAAAAGGTATTATAGAAAGTAAATATGCAATTATCATTTTTTCAGAAAATACAGAAGATTGCTTTTGTCTAAACGAAGAAATTGATGTTATATATAATATGCACAAAAAAGAAGAAATTAGAGTATTCCCGATATTATTTAACATTACATTTGAAGATCTACCACAAAAGTATAAATGGATAAAAGAATTGATATACAGAGAAATTAGTGACAAATCAGGAAGTGCAATTACTGTTAGCAGTATTGTTTGTCGTTATTTAAAAGATATATCCGATTCTCTTCCGCATAAAAAATTATATGATTTTACTAGTATTAATTTAAAATGCGATAAAAATGGATACATCAAAGAATTGCTAAAGCAATATTATAGTATTGACCACCATAATCTTAACTCGAGATTAACTATTTTATATAGTGTGTATCTTTTCATAAAAAGCAGCATTACATATCAGCAAATTGTATCGATAAAACCGATAGAGTGGCTATTCAGCATAACTAAGTTGGATTTAAAGATAGATTTTAAAGAATTGCGAATTGCTGAAAACAATCTAATAATTTTACTGAATATTATAGATGACTATTATACTCTGCAATAATTTGTAATACAATGTCTGTAATCTTTATAGCGTCTCTGGATTTTCCAAGTACGTCTATGTATTTTTCTAAATAGGGATATTGCGTTATATTATTAGATATATCATTGTATATTTTTCTCGATTCAAAACCGGAACTTCCTATTGGAATTATTACTTTTCTGTTTTTCTTTGCAATTTGATATTCATTCCAAACCCCGATGGAATTATGTTCTTCATTTCTGCGTTTTGAATCACCAAACAAGAAAATTACGAATTGACATTGATCAATAAGATTTTCTCTATGATTGTGTATTTGTTGTTCTGACATATGCTCAGCAAAAGGCCTCATTTTTAAATGGTGTTCAATATTTGTAATATGTACTTCTGAAAGATAATTTAATCCATAGCCGCTTATATAATTACCAAGTTTATATCCCATACCGGAATAAAGTTGATATTTTTTCAACAATCGATAAGTTAGTTCCTTGGCAAGCTCGTTTGCGAATTTATCATCATCATCATTAAGATTAATAAATGAGCCTGAAATAAAAACACGATATGAACGTATCTTGTTAGCCAGTCGATTTAAAATGTTAGGAATTTCATTATTGGATTTGACTTGCAAAACTTTGATATGGTATCTTGTTTCTAAATCTTTTATAAACGCCTTGTGTTGACAAGTATTTTTCTTTTCTATAATTGTATAATGAAAGTTGTTTTTATCATTTAAATAGGTGGAAATAAATGAAAGACATGATAATACTATTGTATCCGAGAAACTATAACCCAAAAACAAAAATGTATTAGATATAAGTTCCTTTTTAAAAAAAGTAAGCAGTAATTGATGATTATCATTATATTTTTCAATATCAGCTTTAGTTATTACTATATTATCAGAATCGCTAACATCACCATTTAATTTATAGATGGTAACATCTGTTTGAGGAACTAAACTGACTAAATCGGAATCTCGGATTATTTTATTAGAAATAATCCTGCGTTTTGATAAGTTATCTTCGATTACTGAATCATAGTTTGTTGTCCATATGTTTTTGAAATTTAAATCCATTATTGAATTTAATAGTTCGCTTTCAAATTCAAAATTTTTGTTCAATACGGATTTTACTATCGTTTGCAACGCTGTTTTTCCATATCTATTTGAAAAGTATTGTGCTATCGAAAACAAATCCGTATCTTTTGTGATTTTTATATTCAATTTGTGAGCGCATTCTTCCAACAGCTTACCCCAACTTGGGAATCCGACACTGCAAGAACTACCTGCCCCTAAAAATAAGGATGATTCATCTCTAATAATATGTTCTGCCATCTCATTTATAAACTCTTTTTCATTCATACTATCCTCACCATAATTTGTAGTTATCACCACTTGATAAAAAACAGCTCATTGTATCAATTTAAAAGATACAATGAGCTAATTTTATCATCAATTTCTCTGATACCTCACCGCCCTCTCAAAATTAATAACCCCATTTATCCTCCTGACCTCGTCAGTACACATAGCCCTTAGCTTTACCATTGTTTCATCATCAATATCATTGATTGCCGCAAGCATATGTGATACTGCACCAAGTTCGACAGCAACCTTAAATAAGGCACGGGACAACCTCTGTTCCGTGCCTTTTACTATGCCCTCAGTTATTGCAGTAATCTGCGGAGCGGCATATTCCGCTGCCACGCTGTCCTTGTTAAGCAGATACCCACAGTAAAAACGTATCGCCTTCTCTATAAACTCCGTCTTTGACTTGCAGTTGTCAGCCTCATAAAGCATATCGATCTTCTGCATCGTCTCAGGGAAAACATAAAGCGGAAATTTTACCTTGACATCATCACAAATGCCTGAACGTTCGCTATTTTCTGCTGATCTTCTGTTCTTTGACTCCATAAAAAACTCAAACCTCGCTTTCTGACTCCATTTTTCAGATCTCTCAAAACTCCCGCAAACACGGCGAGCTTTGCTCGTCCGTTGTGAGCATTTTGGCGGCTTTGACGCCAAAATTTTAACCTGCAATATAATATTTAAGCCAATCCTATTGGCTTTGCCCTCATAAACCCACCCAAAATCATCTGATTTCCGCCATTCTCAAACTCTGCGACAAATGCCCGCAAAGCCGTTCAACCCCTCCTATGGTAAACTTACCCCACCGACCGCCAAAACTCGCCACACGGGGCAACGTGGTGCGAACTGCGGCGAGTTACTGCTCAGACTGCTTTTCCGTTTCGGCAGGCAAGAAGTTTCTCGGCTTTCTTGCAGGCTTTTTTGCCGACATCATGTCAATGAAATCACGGACGTTCTGCGGCACATTTTTCTGATACAAGCCGTCAATGCACTTGTCGATTTCATCCGAAAGCTTAATATTTTTCTGCTCCAAATACATTTCCAGAGCCGCTAATCTTTCATCACTAATTGTTATCGCAACTGATTTTTTCATTCGCTGTCACCTCCGTTTTCATCAATTTTATCCCGCACTTCCTGCGGATAATCCACGCCCTCATAGGTACACCAGCTTGTCCAACCGCCGTTTGAAACAAGGTCTTTTGTCACATATCCTGCTGATTCGGAACAGTAAATCACCTCGCCGTCACCGACATATATCCCATGCTGACTGCCGTCAAACAGTCCTATACCTGCGACCTCAGGCATGGTATCAAGACTGCCTTGCTCGGTGAAAACAAGCGTCTGAAACTGATTTCCAAACGACTTTTCATCGGGATTGTAATTCAGATAACCAAGCATAAGCCCTGCATTATCAGCATATCTGATGCGGTCAACATAGTCACGATTTCCGATTGCACCCTGCTTAAATCCCCAGCCTGAGATGTACGCATTCTCCGCCCAAGCCGCAAGATCGGAACAATTTTTTGTTGTTCTATCCGTAAACATATACTCATTTATGGTGGAATTCATAACCCAAGTGTAGGTCCTCATAAATTCGTCATAGTCGATTTCCAAACCGTAAGTTGAATTTATCGCAGCGATCAGATCGCTGTCATTCGGAGCAACGGCGAACAGGTTGGCATAGGACTGCGCATTGAAATTCTGCACATCATCGAAATATGACATATATATCAGCTGTGCTTTTATGGTCTGAGAGCGAACTCCTGCGCCACTCATGGCGTCCTCGATTTCCTGACCGCTGTTTTGAATTTCGGTTATTTTCGCCTGCTGTTCGCTGTCAAGGCTTTCAAACAAAGCCGAATCGCTGAACATTTCAGCGTTAATTTCAGGTTGCTCGATTTCCATACTGCCCATGCTCGAAAGCACAGCTACGGGCAGGCACATTAAGCCAATAAATCCAACGGCGATACTCCCGATCAACACAAACAGCTTTCCTCGTTTCTTTTCGTCGCCCAGAATATATATCGCTACCTTTTTCAGAGCAACCGCAACTGTTGCAGACATTACCGACCACCACCGTTTCCAAACAACACAGCCTTGTACTGCGGAGCGATGACCTGTAACAAATATCTCTCGTTTCCGCACCTGTAAAGGCAAGTGCCACGTTCGGGATACTTTATCAAGCTGTACTCCGATTCTTCAAGCTGCAAGGTATCAATAAAAGCAGTCGGTGAAATATTACCGGGGTTGAACAGAAAATGATGAGATGGAATACTGAACAGCGGCTTGGTAAATTCCTTGATCTCAGGCAGTAAAAAGTCCTCAATATTCTGACTTGCCAGAATAAATGAGGACTCCTTTTTACGAACACGCTTCATGCCGTTGCGAATATACTCAATCGCCGTCATATTTGTGAGAAACAAATACAGCTCGTCTACTGCGGCAACTGTATTTCCTCTGCCGAGCAGTTGATTGCTCATATAGCTGAGAATGTTGAAAAGCAGCGTATCCTTGAGCCTTTTGTTAGTGTCCATAAGACCTTTCACTCCGAAACAGATAAACTCGCAGTCCTTGATGTTGGTGTGACCGTTGAAATATTTTGATTCCGCACCCTTACACATGGAGTGCAGTCCGAGACAGATATTCTGTAACATTTCTTCGGTGTATAGGTGCTTTTTCTCGTTATCAAACGCCATGAATTCCTTTTCAATAAGTTCGTAGAGGTCGCTCATAATTGGATAATCTTCGCTGTTCAGCATATTGAAATCGGTAAAATCATCAATACCGAATCTTGCGTACAGCTTCATAAGCATGATCTCTATGGTGTCAATTTCAGCGTCGGTGAAGTCCTTGTAGGCTCTGAAAAAGTCTTTTAGATAGCTGATGTGCTGACTTAAACGGGTTACTTTTCGGAATGTTTCAGGGCTGTCATCGGTTTCCTTTTCTTGATTTCCAAAGCGAGAATTTTCCGACCAAGCTTTAGGTTCAAGCGGATTGATCATAAACTCGCCCGACATCATATCAATGTATGTGCCGCCGAGATTTGAACACAAGTCCTCGTACTCATGCTCAGGGTCTAAAACCAACACACTTTTGCCTGCCTCACGCTGATTGCACAGCAAAAGTTTCATCAAGTAGGACTTGCCCTGACCGCTGTTGCCGAGGATAAGAATATTGCTGTTTGTCTTATCCTCGGTACGCTTATCAAAGTCCACAAGCACGTTGCTGCCGTACTTATCTCTGCCGATATAGAAGCCGTTTTCGTCGGTTTTTCCGCTGTAATTCAAGGGGTATAGATTTGCTACAGAACTTGCAGGAAGAACACGTTCAAACTGGCTTGCGAATACATTATTGCCCGTCGGCAAAACCGATAAAAAGCCCTCTTTCTGACGGAGCAAAAGCCTGTCTACAGATATTTTTGAACGTGTTAATTCCATCGAAATGTCGGCTTGCAGTTCCTTTAATTTATCTTCCGAGCTTGCTTTTAATTCAATAAACACAGCCGTATGCAGCAGCGGTTCTTTGTTTCGGCGAAGTTCTGACAGCAGTTCTACCACATCGTTGATATTATCCTGAGCCTTGATGCTCTCGTTTACATCGTTTGTGGTGGTCATCATATGATTTTTCCGCATTGCCTGCTGAACGATTTTTCGTTGTTCCATACTTGTCACAAGGCGGTTGTAAATTCTGAGAGTTACCCCGTTTCTGTCGGCAAGGTGAGCAAGGATAGCCGTTTCTTCCGTTGAAGTCGGATATTCCGTAACCGCCCAGCAGGACTTGTAGAAGTTTCCGCAGATATAGTGGTCAGTGTAGAAACGTATCACGCCCGGAACAGTGCGGTCAAAGAAATCCTTTGTGCTGATAATTTCAAGCTGTTCGTCCGTCAGATTTTTTTCTTTCGTAAATTAATTCTCATGCAATTCCTCCAAATTAAATTCCGCTTCTCCCTCAATATCAGGGATTCCCTCGCCCGATATGCTCGTTCCGAAGTAAAGCGCAAGCATACGCTTTATCTCAGGTTTGGACATTCGACGAGCCGTAAAGCCATGTTCTGAGATTGCTTTGTCAACACGATTAAGCGTGCTGAATATCTGCTCGTCCTTTTCACGCCTGAACCGTACCGCAAACATAAACTGTCTTGCCGAGGACATCTCCACCTGGATCTCGTCAAGAAAATCATAGTCCGCCTGCAAAAGTTTTCGCACATCTTCGTTCTGCTCGGTCTGCAAACGCTTTTTGACGTACACCTTGTTGGTATCGAAACACTCACAGGAATCCAGAGCAAGAATTTCAAGGTCGGGTATGGTGCTTAACAGCATCATCAGATGATGTATCTTCACGTCAATATTAGCCGCTGAAAGCACTGAAATATTGGTGGGTTCTACGCTGAAAAATGCTATTTCGGCTTTGTCGGTTTTTACTCCGAAACGAGTAAAGCGTTCAAAGCCGATAAGACCTTGAACGCCGTTATTTTTCCTTTTTGTCATAAAATTTTATGCTCCTTTCGTCCAATAAAAAATTTGCTGCGAGGTCAGAAAAAACTTCGCAGCATTAAAAATATAGTCCATAATCGCCGTTTCGTCAACCCGAAGCGAGAGAAAAGCAAAGCAGGCAGTCGCCGCAAAAGGCAGGACATTCCACAGGTTTACCAGAACCACAACCGACAGAATTATTCCGCCGCAGATTATGATAAAATCACGGACATTCCAGAACCACAGCTTTACCGTAGCCCTTAAGTTTTCGGGGTAGATGTAGGTTTTCATTTTTTGTATCAACTCCTTATGCTTTTGTCTTAATCATATTAACAGCCTTAGCTCCCATGCTGACCGTATGGCTGACAGACATCATATTGACCCTGACGCTCGTATCCAATCCATACATCTGCGCAATCCTCGGAACTTCCGTTGCCGACAAGCAAATACCAACCGCAAGCAGAGCGTGTTGAGTGTAGGTCAGCAGTCCGAGATAGAGTATCGTTGTCTGCAAAAATGCCGTCAGACAAGTCGCAATAACCTGCTTGCACCAGCTGTAAAATCCGTCTGTGTAACCTCTCGGAACTCCAAAAAGATACAGACTTCCCACAGCAATCTGACACAGCATTATGCCGCCACGCTTAATGTTTGAAAACACAACTTTTACTGTACAATAGCCGAAAAGTATGATAAAAAACAGGCTGAACAGACTTACGTCCATCGCCAGTGCCATAATCACGGTCAGCCCCGAATCAGCTACTGTCGTTGTTGTTCCCGATATGAAATTTCCAAGCAAATCGCTTGAAAATGTACCCTGCAAATTAACGCAAAACGAGTAAAGTCTTTGCGGAACAACAGTAACCAGACTTGCCGCCATGAACCCTTTCAACACGTTCAGACAGGTATTTTTGATATTCGCCTGACCCGATTCATAGGCTATCGCCGTGTCAAACACCGCCACGATAAGTCCACAGACAAACAGCATCCATGCGAGACTGTGGAACAATGCTATGAACGACTGCACCCACGACAGAGCGAAAATACTGCTTGTGCTTGCATTGATAAATTCAAAAAGATCGGCTACTGCGCCGTAAATGAGGTTGAAAAGCCACTCAAACATAATATTCCATATCTCGTCGGTAATTGCGTCTACCGCAGAACCTACCGTGTTATCCCAAAGGCTTGATATTCCGTCGCCTATCCAGTCAATGGCGTCGCCGATCCAATCAAACATCCGCACCACCTCCTGCCTTTGTTATCTCGCCCTTTACTCTGTACAGCGAGCTGCGGCGTCCTCCTTGGATATGATAGCGAGGTATCCGTTCTAACAATCCACGGTTTTCAAGTTCCGTAAATGCACGATACACCGTGCTTTTGTGTATGCTCAGATCTTCTGCTATCCTTCGTACAGAGGGAAAACATTCTCCGTTTTTGTCCGCACGGTTTGCCAGATAACAGTACACAGCCACCGCCTTGTGGCTCAGTCCTAAGTCGTAGATCCTTCTTGGAAATATCAATATGCATCATCTCCTTTTACGTTTTAACAGTCGTCTTTTTCTTTGCTGTCAGTTCCTCATAATCTATCGGAATTTCTTTTTTCTTCTGCGGATATTTCATTTCAACGTCTTTTATCAGTTCATCACGCTCTTTGTATGAAACGGCACGGGCTGTCTTATCGGGAAGTTTGTATTCATCTTCAAACTTGATACCCCATTTGAAGAACAGTTTTAACTTGCTTATCATCGGGTGTGTTCCTGTTTTCATTACGATAAATTGACCTTTTGGCATAGATTTGAGTTCGTCCACAGTCATAAGCGGTCTGCCTATCATCTGAAGTGACTGTGATTTTTCCTTTCCGCACGACACAGAACCTGACAATACAGTTTGCTCTCCCAACGCTTTTGACAGTACTTCCGCTGATTGAGAATTTGGCGCAAAACCTCCGAACACGGTAAGCTGAGTGTTGTCGGTGATTATCTCCATGCCCTGTTTTCCGTAGTTCTGTTCAAGCTGTGCAAAGGACTGAATTATCGCAACGATTGATATTTTTCTTGAACGTCCTGCCGAGAACATAGATTCAGCACCGTCTATTTTTGGGAATGTGCCAAACTCATCGCAGTAAAACATAACTCTGTTTTTAAGCTTTCCGCCGTTTTCATCTGCAATGACTAATATCTCACGGTATAGCTGTTGGATAAGCAGACTGACCATAAAGTACTTGCTTGTATCTTCTTCGGGCAGAACAATAAAGATAGCAGACTTTTCATTGCAGAACTTCTCGGCGTCTATCGCCGTTCCAAAGCACAGCATTTGTTCAAGTTCAGAAT
>OHME01000672.1_pt1 | contig 17006 bp, 10 predicted proteins | sample 1569201 | NCBI WGS metagenome assembly OHME01 (sample SAMEA3879587, study PRJEB24766) | human gut metagenome | biome: human-associated habitat; feature: feces | place: USA | collected 1985/1987
TCTGAAGGTCGAGGAGCGTCATATTCCGGTAGACGAACTCCCGACTTTCGAGGAGTGCGGCGCTTGCGGTACGGCAGCTGTCATCTCGCCGATCGGCAGCATTTACGACATGGATACGAAGCAAACCTACACCTACGGCGACGAAGTAGGAAAGGTTTCTCTGCAACTCTATACGCTTTTGCAGGACATCCAGTACGGCCGCACCGAAGACAAACACAACTGGTGCACGATCGTCATGTAATCGACGCCCGCAAAACTCAAGAAAAAGGGATGTTCCACGTGGAACATCCCTTTTTCTTACTGCATGTTTTCTTTGTCACCACTTACAAACAGTCGTAAAAAATCGGGAATAGCCACCGCCACTCCCGACAATATAAGACAGAAAAATACAATCGCACAATTTATCGACCGATCTTAATCCGCATCGACAAACGACAAATACATCCAAAAACGATTGTCAAATTCGGGAACATAGCAGTTAAACCGTATTGCTCAATCCCAATAAAAGACTTTATCGACCGAATTTCACCAGCAACACATTCACATCCGCCGGAGAAACTCCGGGAATACGGGAAGCCTGCCCTATCGTCGCAGGTCGGATTCGGGTGAGTTTCTGCCGGGCTTCGATCGTCAGGGCATTCATCGAATGGAAATCGAAATCGGCCGGGATACGGATATTCTCCAGGCGATGCAATTTGTCGGCAATGAATTTCTCCCGTTCGATATACCCCTTGTACTTGATTTGGATCTCGGCTTCCTCGACGACCTCGGCATCCATCTCCTGCTCGCGCAGAAAATCGCCGAGCTTCGGTAAAACACCCGAGAGCAGATCGAAGGTCACATTGTTACGCATCAACAAGTCGTGCAGTTTCCGACCTTGCGAAATCGGGTCGCAACCGAGCGATTTCAAACAGTCGTTAATTTCGTCCGGTTTGACACTCAGTCCGCGAGCGAATGCTACGAGCGATTCTACGAGTCGATTTTTTTTGCAGAAACTATCGTACCTTTTTTGCGAAATCAGCCCGATTTTATATCCGATCGGAGTCAATCGAATGTCGGCATTATCCTGCCGCAAGAGAATCCGATACTCGGCACGCGAAGTGAACATACGATAAGGCTCATCCACCCCTTTGGTCACCAGGTCGTCGATCAATACCCCGATGTAGGCTTCGTCGCGTGCCAATACCAGCGGTTCCTCCCCCATCCTGCGGCGATGCGCATTGATACCGGCCATCACCCCCTGCGCCCCGGCCTCTTCATAGCCGGTCGTCCCGTTGATCTGGCCGGCGAAATAGAGTCCGTCCACCAGCTTGGTTTCGAGCGAATGGTGCAGTTGCGTCGGCAGGAAATAGTCGTACTCGATCGCATAACCCGGACGGAAAATATGCAGATCTTCGAACCCCTCGATGGCGTGCAATGCCTCCCACTGAATGTCCCAGGGCAACGACGAGGAGAACCCGTTCAGATAATATTCGTTGGTCGAACGACCCTCCGGCTCGAGAAAAAGCTGGTGCTGGTCCTTATCGGCGAATGTGTTGAGCTTGTCCTCGATACTCGGGCAATAACGGGGACCGATCCCCCGGATCGTACCGTTGAAAAGCGGCGAATCGCCGAAACCCTTCCGCAGAATGTCATGCACCTTCTTCGAAGTATAGACCAAAAAGCACGGAAGCTGATTCTGCACCGGATGCGTATCGGCGGAAAAGGAAAATTTCGAGGGATTTTCATCCCCGTATTGCGGTTCCAGAATTTCGAAATTGATCGTCCGCGCATCGAGTCGTGCAGGGGTCCCGGTCTTCATCCGGCCGGCTTCGAAACCCATCGCCACGAGCGATTCGGTCACTCCGTGCGAAGCCGAATCCCCCGCACGGCCGCCCTCGGCGTGTGAACGACCGCAATACATCACCCCCGCCAGAAACGTCCCGGCAGTCAGGATCACACAGTCGGCCGAGAACTCCACCCCCATCTGTGTCCGAATCCCGCGCACTTGCGGCCGACCCTCCTCCGCAGGCCGCTGCCCGAAGAGCAGTTCGACCGCAGTGTCCTGCCAAAGATAGAGGTTGGGGGTATTCTCCAGCGTACGCCGCCATTCGGCCGAGAAACGCGACTTATCGCACTGGGCCCGGGGACTCCACATCGCCGCCCCTTTCGAGCGGTTGAGCATGCGGAACTGGACAGCCGTAAGGTCGGTAATCCGTCCCATCTGCCCTCCTAAAGCATCTATCTCTCTGACTATCTGTCCTTTAGCAACACCACCTACGGCCGGATTACAAGACATATCGGCCAACTTGGTCATGTCCATCGTCACGAGCAGCGTGCGGGAGCCGAGCCGCGCTGCCGCCGAAGCCGCCTCGCAGCCGGCATGACCGCCGCCGACCACGATGATATCGTAATGTAAAACCATATCTCCTTTTCCATGAATTGCGGAAAACACCGCCGGCCGTCAATCCGACGACCGACCGCCGCACGGCAAAGATACGAACAAAGTCGCTTATCCGAAAAAGCCGAAACCGCACGCAACGGGAACTTTCGCCCAGCTATCCGCCGTCCGACGGCGAAAGTCGGATCGAAAACGGCAACCTCGCGGCAAAACGTCGCCGCAGCGCCGAAAAGATCAGCAAATACGGGCTGCCCCAACAAAAACGGATTCTCCCCGCTTCCGGCACACTCCGGCGACCCGCGCGGGAAAATCCCGAACTTTGTCAGCATTTTCCCGCAAAAATAAACTTCTCTCCGGCAAGGAACCGGCAATCCCTGCCGCCACATTCCCGAAGAATACAAACGATTAAAGGGTTGCGGACACAACCAACGGCCGGATCCGTCCCCGCACGGCGGAAACGCCTCCTCCGAAAGCCGAATCTTCGCAGTCCACCTCTCCCGGCTACCGATTCGCCGCACGGCGGACCCGATCGACAGCCCCCACAACTGCTGCCGCAGCCACCGCAGCCAGAAACCTCCGAAACACGTCCCGCAAGCGAAGTCGTCCGCTTCAGTCCCAACGAAGGAAAACGCGATTACAGCGTTCTTTTTGGAAACGTAACGACCCGAATTCCCCTCCGAAGAAAGGACTTAAGAGAGAGTCGGCATTACAGACACGGCCTCCGGCCGCGAACGAACGACCGTCGAATGACGGACATTGAAATATACGATTGCCGGGGAAAATCCATCTTTTTTCGGGAACCGGTTCCAAACAAAAGACGAATCCGCCCATAAACCGCCGTTTCAGCGTCTTTAACGGTCCATTCCGCCGTCGGGAACAGAACCGACCGTTATGGTATATTCGAACGATTTTAAGGAGCATTTCAGGCGTTAAAAATACATCCTTTCGTGAAAGAGTTCGCAACCCTGCGGCCGGATCCCTCTGCAAACCGTCTTTTCAGCACCTTGAACCGCCCATTCCGCCGTCGGGAAGAATCGACCCTTATGGTATATTCGAACGATTTTACGGGATATTTCAGGCATTAAAAATAACCCTACCGGGAAAGGGACCCGCAACTCCGCGACCGGATTCCCTCGCAAAGCCCTATTTCAGCCCTTTGGACAGCTCATCCCACTGTCGGAGGTAGTGATCCTCCTTACGGTGCATTTGAGCGTTCGCACGGGGTGTCTTATCCTTCTGTCCGCACAGATGGAGCAAACCGTGCACCACCACGCGGCGCATTTCGGTCAGCTTCGCGGCGCCGTATTCGCGTGCATTGTCCGCAACGGTTTCCACATCGATGAAAATATCGCCCGACACGATCCGGGCGCCCTTGCGGTCGCTGTAATCGAACGTGATGACGTCGGTATAGTAGTCGTGCCCGAGGAACTGCCGGTTCATATCCAGCAGGCGGGCCGCCGAGCAAAAAATATAGGTCACATCCCCCAGTTCATACCCCTCTTCCCGGGCTACGCGGTCCAGCCACGCGGCCGTGAGCCGTTTCTGCGGCAGGCGATAGGTACAGTCATCGGTATAATAGCGTACGGCCATAGACGGTTATTTTTTGAAGCAATCCGAAGCACGCATCTGTACTTTGGGCGACGGTCCGTAAATACCGAACACCATCTTGTACTCGGGCTGCATGGTCATCACATCGACCCCCGACCCGATCGTTCCGATCTGCTGGTTGCGGGCCACCTTGTCGTCCTTGCCCACCGTCACGGAATTGAGGTTGGCATACGAAGAGATGTATTCGCCGTGGGCTATATAGACGTCGTATTTATTGGTGATCCGGTTGCGCTTCACCTCGACGACCTTGCCTTCGTAGATCGAAATCACCTGCGCCCCCTTCGGCCCCGCGATCTCGGCCATATTGCCCTTGTAGCGCTTCACCCCGCCGCCGACCACCGGCAGCCGCAGATTCGAAGTCTTCGCCGTAAAGGTGTTGCCCTCCTTGTTGCCCCGGGTCAGCTTGCGCAGCTCGTCGATCGCCACGTCAAGCCGCTGCTCGCGGGCGATTTTCTGTTGCAGGGCAGCTTTTTCCTTCTTGGAGAGCTGCTTGATGTTGGCACGCGCCGCCTGCGAATCTTTCTGCAGGCGGGTCCGCTGCGTGGTCAGGCTGCGCTTCACCGAATCCAGCGCCCGCTGCTGCCCGGTCAGCCGGGTCCGCTCGACGGACACCTGCTCCGAAAGCGTCACGATCTGCTCCATCTGCCGTTCCCGCATGGCCGCCACCTCCCGCAGATTGGTGATGCGGCGGGCCACCTGATTGAAGTCGCTCGAAGAGAAGAGGTAGGTCAGATAATTGTTGTGTTTGTAGTTGCGGTATGCCTCGCGCACCATCTCGGCATAGCGCCGTTTATGGGCGTCGAGCGATGCCGACAGCCCCCGGGCCACGCTGTCCGTACGGGCCACCTCGACCTCGAGCTTGCGGGCATCCCGCTCCGTCACGTCGAGCAGCTGGTTGCGCGAATCGATCTGACGGGCCAGACGGCGCACCGTCTCCTCGGCCGAGGCACGTCCCTTCTTGAGCTTCGAAATCTCCTGTTCCTCCCGGGCGATCTGCTTTTCGAGGTCGGCGATCAACCGTTTCTGCGCCGCGATCTGCTGGTCGGTATTCTGGGCCGCAAGCGACCCTGCACCAAGTAGAAGGAAAAGAAACAAAACGACCTTCGGCAAACGAATACACAGCGTGCGGACCGACTCCGCCCGCTGCGGGAAACGATACGAATGGTTCAAGGCTTGTCGCATAATCAGGGCTTGGATTTGAGTTGCCGGATACGCTCTTCGATCGCCCGGGGATCGTCATATCCCTTCTCCAGCGCTTTGCGCCAGTAGGTTTCGGCCATGAACTTCTCCCCGAGAGCCGCCAGGATGTCCCCGTAATGCAGGTAGAGTTCCGGATTCTCGCTGCGGTCGAAAGAGATCGCCTGCTGCATCGTTCGACGAGCCTCCTGCAGTCGTCCAAGACGGAACAGCACCCAGGCATAGGTATCCAACAGCGTGGCGTTGTTGCCGTCCAGCTCCACCGCGCGGGCTGCCATGGCAAAGGCCCGGTCGAGCTGACGGGGATCCCGGGACGATTCGCTTATAAAATAGGCGTAGTTATTGAGCACCATCGGGTTATCGTAGTAATAATGTAGCGAACGGTCGTAAGCCTCGAAACACCGGCGGCGGTATTTGTCCCGTTCCGAGTCCTTCCGTCCGGCCTCCTCCATCTGGTGATAAACATCGCCGATATATCCCCACACGGCCCCGCGCAGGGAGTCCGTATCGGCGTATTCGAGGGCTTTCTTATAGCTGCCGATCGATTGCGACAACTTTCCGGCATACCCCTGGGCGTGTCCCTTGCGGGCATACAGCTCGGTATTTCCGGGGAAAACCTCGAGCGCCCGGTCGATATACAGATAAACCGAATCGAGCCGCTTGCGGTAAGTTTCGATGTCGATCACCGCACGGTAATAGTCCAACTGGGGAGGCTGGTCGGCCAGATGCAGCTTGTAGAGGGTCAGCGCCTGCTCCAGCTCCCCGGCATTGATCAGGTGCTGCGCATACAGTTCGACGACGTCCTTATCGTCGGGATAGCGGATCGCAAGCGTCGAAATCAAGTCGTTGAGCTGAAAGAAGTTGTCCCGGTAAAAACGGACGTCGAGCGTCAGCTGCCGGAAAATGCGGACCTTTTCCGACAAGGGGAGCTCGTCGATTTCGAAAAGCCTTTTCGACACGGCCAGATAAGCATGCGAATCGTTGCGCTTGTTGTAGAATTCGGCGAGCGAAGCCAGCGCCGGGACATTCATGGAGTCGATCTCCAACGCCCGGTTATACTCGGCTATGGCCAGCGAATCCTGTTTGGCAGCACCGTACAGGTCGGCCAGAATCACGTGGTTTTCCGCTTCGTAGGGAATCGCCTCGGCCATCTCCCTGGCTTCGGCCAGCGCACGGTCCAACTGCCCCGTGCGAATCAGCAACTGGCGTTTCATCGCCCCCAACAAAGGCATTTTACCGAAACGCATCTCGGCCGAATCGAGCATATCGATCGCCGAATAGGGCATCCCGGCCTGCTGGTACAGGATCGCCAGAATACGAATGTTGTCGGGATTGGTCGGGTCGAGCGCCGAAAGCCGCACGAACAGCGGACGCGCCTTGTCGAGTTCTCCCTCAGCAAGCAGTTTTTGCCCGTAAAGCTGCCCGTACCACTTGTTGAGCGAGTCCAGCCGGTAAGCACGCCGTGCCCACGCCGTACCCTGCGGATCGCCGTCGGGAGTCACCGAAGAGAGGCGGAACCAGGCCGGAGCATACGCGGAATCGAGCTCCAGGGCCTGCAGGAACAGTGCCCGGGCCGCCAGGGTGTCCTCTCCGATCAGGAGTTTTTTCACACCCTCGGTATAGTATTCGGTCGGTCGCAGCGAGTCGGGCCACGAGGCCTCCGCCGCAGGTGCGGGCAACGCCTCTCCCTGCGGGACGAACCCCGTGGAGAAAGCCGTGCAGAGCACCAGAATCGCAAGCATCCGCTTCATTGAAATCGTTGAGTTTGTATCTTCGTTCTTCGCCGGAAGAGTGCAATGGACAAGACGCAGCCCCTCCCTTCGTCTGTCGGGAAAACGTCGGAGAACCGCTTTTCGTATTCCCGCGAACGATACGGCACTTCATCCCCGGAACATCCCGGCATCCGGCGGGCGATTCGCCGCTCCCCGACCCGGGAAGTGTACCGCAGCGCTTAAAGCACCGTATCGAACTGATGCAGGAACCGCACGTCGTTCTCGAAATAGAGCCGCAGATCCTTCACGCCGTATTTGAGCATGGCGATACGCTCTACCCCCATGCCGAACGCGAACCCGGAATATCTCTTCGAATCGATTCCGTTGGCCTCCAGCACATTGGGATCGACCATGCCGCAGCCCATGATCTCCAGCCAACCCGTGCCCTTGCAGACGTTGCAGCCCTTGCCGCCGCAGAGGTTGCACGACACATCGACCTCGGCCGACGGTTCGGTGAAGGGGAAGTACGAGGGGCGCATGCGGATGGCGGTCTGTTCGCCGAAGATCTCCTTGGCGAAGTATTCGAGCGACTGCTTCATGTCGGCGAACGAAACCCCTTCGTCGATGTAGAGACCCTCGATCTGGTGGAAGATGCAGTGCGCGCGGTACGAAATGGCCTCGTTGCGGAACACACGGCCCGGGCAGATGACGCGGATGGGCGGTTTCTGACGCTCCATCGTGCGGACCTGGATCGACGAGGTGTGCGTGCGCAGCAGGATATCGGGGTTCTTTTCGATGAAGAAGGTATCCTGCATGTCGCGGGCCGGATGCTCGGGCGGGAAGTTGAGCGCCGAGAAGACATGCCAGTCGTCCTCGATCTCGGGACCCTCGGCCACCGTATAGCCCAGCCGCGAGAATACCTCGACGATCTGGTTGGTCACCAGCGAAATGGGATGGCGCGAACCCAGCTCCTCCGCAGAACCGGGACGGCTCATGTCGGGAATCCGCTGCGAAGAGTCCCCGGCGGCGTCCGCAAGTTGCCCCCGCAGGGCGTTGATCCGCTCCTGCGTCCGGTTCTTGAGGTTGTTGAGCTTTTGGCCGAACTCCCGTTTCAGCTCGGGCGCCACGCTCTTGAACTCCTCCATGAGGGCCGTCAGCTCGCCTTTTTTCCCCAGCATCCGGATTCGGAAATCCTCGATCTCGGCCGCAGCTTTGGGTTTGAATGCCTCCACCCGTTCGAGCAGCTCGTTGATTTTATCGTTCATAACCTAAAGTTTACGCTTTATTTTGTACTTTTACGCACGGTTTAATAGGCAAAGTTAATAAAAATATCAGGATATGAAGCGGAAATTCCTCTCTTTTCTCGCGGCGGGAATGCTTTTCACCCTTCCGGCAGCGGCCCAGAGCGTCGGGGTGGTCATGAGCGGCGGCGGAGCCAAAGGACTTTACCATATCGGCGTATTGCAGGCACTCGAAGAGAGCGGCATTCCGATCGACTACGTGTCGGGAACCTCGATGGGTTCGATCATCGCGGGCATGTACGCCGCAGGATACTCCCCCGAAGAGATGCGCCGGATCGTCGCTTCGGGTGTGGTCAAACAGTGGGTTTCGGGGCGCATCGACCCCAGCTACCTGCCCTACTACCGCCGCAATACCGGCACCCCGATCTTCCTCTCGATCCGCCTCAACATGAAGGACCGCCCGGACGACCCCAACGCGAGCCGTTTCCGCCTGCCTTCGTACCTGATCTCCTCGAATCAGATCGACCTGGCCCTCGCCGACCTGTTCGGCCCGGCCACGACAGCTTCCCGGCGGGACTTCGACAGCCTGATGGTGCCGTTCCTCTGCGTGGCGAGCGATATGAACACCCGCCGTCCGGTGGTGCTGCGCAAGGGCGACATGGGCGAAGCGATCCGTTCGTCGATGTCCATTCCGCTGGCGTTCAAACCCATGAAAATCGACACGATGCTACTCTACGACGGCGGCATCTACGACAACTTCCCCTGGGAACCCCTCGACAAGGAGTTCCATCCCGATTTCCTGATCGGCAGCAAATGCACGTCGGGAAACAACGACATCACGGAGAACAGTTCGCTCGTCGATCAAGCCTTCTCGCTGGCCATGAACAAGACCAACTACGACATGCCCGAAGGACGCAGTCTGATGATCAACCGGGCTGTCAATGTCAGCATGCTCGATTTCAACAGCGCCGATTCGATCATCGAAGCGGGCTACCGCGACGCACTGGCCCAGATTCCGGCCCTGCGGGAAAAAATCCACCGCATCGTCACGCCCGAAGAGATCCGCACCAAGCGGGCGGCTTTCCGCGAAAAATGTCCCCCGATCATCTTCGACGACTACGAGTTCGAAGGACTCACCCATGCACAAACGGCCTATGTACGTGACGTCATGCGGCTGGACGACACCTACGACGGACGGCAGCGGCAGATGAGTTTCCCCGAATTCCGCGACGACTTCTTCTCCGTCATAGGCAACGACGAATTTTCGGTCGAATACCCCGAATTCCGGTACGACCCGCTGCGGGAACGGTATTCGGTCAAGCTGAAGATGTCCGCACGCGAAAACCTCCGGTTCCTGATCGGCGGCAACATCTCCTCGACGGCTTTCAACCAGGCATTCATCGGTTTCGACTACCACACGATCCGCCGCGTGTCGCAATGGGCTTTCGCCGGTATTTACATCGGCCCGACCTATGCGACCGGTTCGCTGGGCGGGCGCACGGACTTCTACCTTTGGAAACCCTTCTCGCTCGACTATTCCTACAATTTCGAAGTCCTGAACCTGCGGCACGGCAACTTCGGCAACCTCACGCCGATCGATAACACCAAATCGGTCAAGAACAACCAGGGATTCCTCTCCATCGGACTCACCATGCCGCTGACACACAACAGCCTGGCATCGCTGCGGTTCAACGGAGGACAACAAGCCTACCGCTACGACACCGCCGTTCCCGGTACGGATCCCAACACCGACCTCACGCGCTTCTCCTTCTTCGGCACCAAGCTGGAGATCGCCCGCAACACGCTCGACAAGATTCTCTACCCGCGCCGGGGGTCCGAAATATCCCTCTCGGGCATCTACATCACGGGGCGCGAACGACACAAACCCGCCGAATTCGGGCGTAAGCGAAGTTTCAACGCCCACCGCGAATGGTTCGGCGCCAAATTCCAGTGGAACCGCTATTTCGACCTGCCCGGCTGCAAATGGTTCTCGTTCGGATTCAACATCGACGCCGTCTGGACCACGCACCCCCGGTTCCAGACCGAAACGGCTACATTGATGTCGCTGCCGGCCTATCAGCCCGTCGTACACTCCCAGATGGCTTTCATGCCCGACTACCGGGCGAAAAACTTCCTGGCCGGCGGTCTGATGCCCACTTTCGATCTGCTGCCCAATTTCTTCCTGCGCACGGGATTTTATGCCATGTACCGCGACAACCGGGGGCTGCCCGGCGAAAAGATGCAATACATCACCGAAGCCTCGTTCGTCTATCACACGCCCATCGGACCGGTCAGCCTGTCGCTCACCAAATACGACCTGAAGAGCTGGCACAATATGTACCTCACTTTCAACTTCGGCTACGCGATCTTCGCTCCCAGCGGGCATTTCTATTGATTATTTCCCAGTCGCCCTGTTCCCGAAAGGCCGTACGCAAAGCATCCGGTAAAAATTCAAACGGGTCAAACCGGAAACAGAAAATCCGCCTTGCCGCATGATGCAAGTCGAATCATAAAATAAAGAGGGCTGCGCAATGCAGTCCTCTTTTTTATAATGCAGGCTAAATCAGTCGTAACCGATCGCCGCGAATTTTCAGTCCTATTTTCCCGACATCATTTTGGCACGTTCATAATCTTCGTTGGTCAGAATATACGTCCAACGCGCCCGGCGGGGCGTAAACTCTTCGTAAATCCACTGCCCCGGATCACAAATCTGCCGGGTCTTGAAACGCTGCGTAAAATCCGAATACTTCTCCTCTATTCCCGATGGAAATCTAACAGGCCCATATTTGTCATCGACATCGTAATAGACCTCCATCTCCGTAATAAGAGGAGAAAAGGTGGTGATAAGACCCGGTACATCCATAGACCAATTAGATGTTACGAATCTGTTTGTATATTTTTTTCCGGGATCTACAAGCCCATTCATATGGTCTATAAATTCATCGTTTTTTGTCGGGCAAAACGTAAGAGTGAAGTAAATTTTGTGGTCACTGGCATTGCACAAACAAAAATAGGTGTAAAAAGTATCTGGATCGGAATTTTCCTGAGAAATCTGCGTATCGAAATCGACATTCGCTTCAATATATTCAGCCGTCGGATCTCCCTCGAATTCCGGAGCGGGATAATAATTATCGTCCTTATCGCATCCGGTCGTTGCAACCAATGCGACAAACAACAAAAAATAATGAATTATTATTTTCAGTCACTGAATGTTGGGGCGGATATTGTCGCTTGTCGTAAACGGTTGTAAACCCTTGTCAACTGTCTGCACGGTGTGACAAAAAACAAGCCCCGCAAATTCTCCACGTCAGAAATACGTCTCAAAAATATGTGGAAATTTGGGAAACATCAAAAAGCAGCCGAAAAGTGTTAATTTTTAGAATGTATTGATAATTAAATATTTATGCTTGGATATTTCTGATTGTTTTTGGTTGTTCTACGATTCTAAATACATAGCAAAAATAATTTATAGTTTATAATCAGGCCATTGGTGACTATCTTCGACATTGTAAATATAACCAAAACATCCACGACATCCAAATAAATCGAATGCAAATCATCCAATACCGGGACAAACTTTTACTCAACAACTTCCGGCGAAATAATCGTCGGATTTCCCCAACTGATACCGAAACCTGCCGCATCGTTCCCATCCCGAAAATTCGAATTCCGTCCCGGTACAAAATGGCGGGGGCGCACCGCTATCGGTACGCCCCCTGGCAAGCAACAATTGTTTAACTAATAATAACCCTCCAAATTACTACTTATTATTTGCCTGCTCCGGTTGTGTTTTCTGACTCTCTGCAGCGGCAGGAATCTCGGATTCCGGCGTTACGGCTTCGATCTCGACAGTCTCGACCTGTTCGGTCGCTACCGGTTCCGTCGCGGCCGTATCCTGGGCGGCCTTCTGGGTTTTCTGACCGCAGGAAGCCATGCTTCCGGCCATTACGATTACAGCTGCTGCAATGAATAACTTTTTCATTTTGCGATTGTTTTTTAACTAAAAAATAATTTTTTTCCTTCGGTTCCCCAACCTCTGTATTCATTACATCGTCAAGGTGTATGCCAATCCGCCGGCATAAATCATTATGCTGGTAATCAAAGATATAAGAAATTGATAATTTTATATGCGGCTGTGGAACGGTGTGGAAATCCCCAAAATGATGTGGAATATTTCCACACCCGACGACTATTCGATGCCGTACAGATGCAGTTTGTTGTAGAGCGTCTTGCGATCGATCCCCAGCAGCCGGGCCGCCTGGGATTTGTTGCCGCCGGCCGCCGCCAGCGCCCGCCGGATCCGCTCTTCCTCTCCCGCCGGATCGCGCAAAGCGATCGGCGCCGGAACAGCCTCCGACAATTCGGCGGGCAGCTCGGCCGGAGTGACGTACTCGCCCGTCGTCAGCAGAACCGCCCGGGTCACGGCGTTCTTCAGTTGCCGCAGATTTCCGGGCCAATCGCAGGCCACGAGCAGTTTTTCAGCCTCCGGATCGAAACCCACCACGCGTTTGTCGAGTTCGCGGTTGGCCTGGTCCAGAAAAAAGTCGGCATAGAGCATAATATCCTCCCTGCGCTCCGCGAGATCGGGCATATGGAGCACGAATTCGTCGATGCGGTGGTAGAGGTCGGCACGAAACGATCCGCGCGCGATAGCCGCCTCCAGATCCTCGTTCGTGGCACAGATCAGACGCACGTCCACCGGGATTTCGCGCAGCCCTCCGACGGGTTTTATCCTGCGCTCCTGAAGGGCTCGCAGCAACTGGATCTGAACTTCGTAGCTCAAGTTGCCCACCTCGTCCAGGAAAAGCGTACCGCCCTGCGCCGATTCGAAAGCGCCCTTCTTATCGGACAGCGCTCCCGTGAAGGAGCCTTTGATATGGCCGAAAAACTCCGAAGCTGCCAGCTCGCGGGGAATGGCCCCGCAGTCGACCGCCACGAAGGGCTTTCCGGCCCGCTTGCTTTCCCGGTGAATCAGCTGCGCCACATGCTCCTTGCCCGTGCCGCTCGCCCCTTCGAGCAGCACCGACATATTGGTAGGAGCCACCAGACGGACGTATTCGTACAGTTTACGCGAAGCGTCGCTGTGCCCTTCGATGTAATTCAATTCGCCTTCGCTCAAGGCCCTGTCCCCCTTCCGACGCGGTTTCGCGGGCGCCGGAACCATCGCTGCGGATGCGGGCACAGCTGTTTCGGGGTGCGGGGCATCCAACGCCTCGCGGATCTTGCGGAGCAGCTCGTCCGGCTGAACGGGTTTGGAAACATAGTCCCTCGCGCCGAGCTTCATACTCACCACGGCATTGCGGATTTCGGCATAGCCGGTCATCACGATCACGGGCACCGTCACGCCCCGTTCGGCGATCCACTGCAACAGATCGGTCCCGTCCCCGTCGGGCAGACGCATGTCCGAAAGCACCAGATCGTAGCTCCCCTCCGCGAGAAGCCGGCGCCCGGCGGCGATATCGGCAGCCGTATCGACTCCGAAGCCCTTCTTGCCGAGCCACGTGCGCAGCATCAGCGAAAAGGTTACATCGTCATCTATGATCAATATCTTTTCCATACCGAAATTTCATTCAAAAAAACCGAAGCCGCCCGCAGAGGCTTCCCGCAACGCTCCTCTTCGGCGAGGCTCCTTCTCCGGCATCGTCCGGCACCGAAGCGTCCGATCCTCTGCAACTTCCCGTCCGGGCATGATGCGAACGGACGGCCTCCTGTCGGAATACGCCCCCGGCGGGGATCAACGGTCGCAAAGATACTCTTTTTTTGCCGCCCGGACAATTTCGCCGACCCTTTCCGCTACACCGAGCGCTGCGCTGCGCAAAGCCCCGTCCGCAGAACCTTCCGAACGCTCCAGACGGCGCAATGCCGCAGCGAGCTCCTCCTCGCCCAGCAACGTGTAGATCGGCACCATTTTGTGAGCGATCGCACGCAAAGCGACCGCATCTCCGGCGAGCGCGGCCCGGCGCAAGGTTTCGGCATGGGCCTCGTTCTCGGCGACAAAGGTCCGGATGATCTCCCGCGCGGCTTCGGCGTCGTCGCGGGCGAAAGCCGTCAGAGCTTCGAACCCGCGAACCGCATCCTCTTCCGGAAGACACTCCTCCGGGGCAACCCCCGCCTCCGGCACGACACGGCGTAACACGGCCACCAGTTCCGCCCGCGCGAAAGGTTTCCGCAGCATGGCTGCAAATCCCCGTTCGACATAGGCCGACTCATCGTCCGAACGGGCTGAAACGGCTACCACCGGCAGCTCCGCACGAACGGCCCGAATCCGTCGCAACACCTCGAACCCATCCACTCCGGGCATCTGTATATCGGTAAAAACCAGATCGAAAGAGGATTCCTGCACCAGTTTTTCAGCGTATTCGGGAAAAGGACAGCTCTCCGTTTCGATTCCCAACTCCCGGCAGAGAGCTGCGGTCATCTCAAGTTGCAGGGGGTCGTCATCCACCAGCAGGCAGCGGAGGGGTCGTCCGCCCTCCATACACACTCTGCCCGGACACATCCCCGCTGCGGCTTCCTTTTCGGAAGCGTCGTCCTCCGCCTCCCCAACCGGGACAGCGACCAGGAATCGGCTTCCGGCACCCGGTTCGCTCTCCAGCTCGATCGTACCGCCGAGCAGCTTCACGAGGCGATCGACGATCGAGAGGCCCAGCCCTACGCCGCTCACGCCGCCCGCCGACGGCAGGCGCACGAACTCCTGAAAGATGCGCTCCCGCTCCTCGGGGCCGATTCCCCGACCCGTATCGCTGACACGGAACAGCAGCCGCCCCTCTTCCAACCAGGCGTCGAACGCGACGAACCCCCGGTCGGTGAACTTGATCGCGTTGGAAAGCAGGTTCTCGGCGATCTGCCGCACACGCGAGGGATCGCCCGCGACCTGTCCCGAAAGTTCGGCGGCGAGCGTACACCGCAATTCGATTCCTTTGGCCGCAGCCACCGGCTCGAACCCGGTGCAGACAGCCGTAAACAGATCGGCCGGAGAGAAGGCGATGCGATTGACGGCGACTTTGTTGGAGTCGAGTTTATAGAAATCCAGCAGGTCGGTCACCAACTCCAACAGATGATCGGCCGAGCTCTTCATATGATCCAGATAAAGCGCACCCCGCTTGCCCAGGTCCAGACGCGTAAGCAGATCGATATAGCCCATGATCGAACCCAGCGGAGCCTTGATGTCGTGCGTAATGGTAAGCATCAGCTTCTCACGGGCCTCCAGCAAGGCTTCGTTGTGGCGATTAGCCGCTTCGAGCTGGCGTTTGTAACGGTTGCTGCGGTTCACGTCCCGCCAGAGGATTCCGACGAAGAGCAGCATCACCAGCAGCGATCCGGCAGCCACCGAGCCCAGTATGACGAGCGAGCTGCGCCGCACCTGTTCACGAGCCTGCATCCGCTCCCAGAGATAGGCCGTCTCCTCCTCCTCGAAGTCGATAATCAGGCGGTAAATCCGCTGATTGATCTGCTGGTTGTTGCGTTGCAGCCGCAACCCCTCCCGCCACGCCTTGTCGTAAAGGGCCAGCCGCTCGCTGGTCACCCGCTGCTCCAGATCTTGCAGCACTACGGCGATGGTATCCCCCAGACTCATCTGCCGAGGCGGAGCGTCGATCCGCACCCGGGTCTTCACCACCACCTGCGAATCGTTCTTGGGCGGGCTGAACAGGTCGCCGAACCGGCGGAAGAAATTGCGCTTCTTTTTCGGAGCCACGCGCACCGTATCGCGGACCAGGATCGTATCGGGTTCGATAGTCGGTTGCGACAGGGAGTCCAGCATGGGAATCATCCGCTGGATATTTTCGCTCAACAACGTCGCCGTGCCCGCCGAACGCAGGTTGCGGTCCAGAGCCTTGATCCCCTGCTCCTTGCCGGCGATCAGCCGCACGATCGTGTCCAGACGCATCTGCTGCGACTCGTCGTCCGCACGCATACGGAGCGAATCGATGCACTCCCGTACCAGCCGGAGTTCGCGTTTGTAACGATTCTCGTAGCTGGCATAACCGGCCACCAGCATCTGACCGTATGTTTCGGCCTCATAGAGATGGTAGAGAGTCTGATTGACCAGTCCGCGCCGCCGCCGAAGCTCCTGCTGGCTGTGGTCCGGTTCGAGGAGCGCTCCGGTCTGGCGCCAGACGTAGATCATGGCCGTCAGGCCGATCAGGGCAATCAGCACGTAACCCACGACGATTTTGGTGCGTACGAATTTAGACTCTTTCATCATAGCGGATCGACTTATCCTTCGCCCAAAGATAGCATCTGTTTCGGTGATTTTCGCTGCGGAAAGCCTTTTTCTTTCCAAAGCCTTTCCGCAAGGGGGTCTGCACCCTATTTGATCCGGGCGATGATCCTCTCCAGCGTCAGCTCACGCACCGCATCGCGTCCGATCCGGCGGGCTGCCGCCCCCTCCTTCGCCGCCAGTCTGCGGGCCAGCGCCAGCGCATCGGGGTAAAGCCCCCGGCTGCGTTTGCCGATCTGCCGCAGGGCCCAATTCACGGCTTTTCCGATCCGGACGCGGGAATCCTCCGCACCCCGTTCGATCAGCGGCAGAAAGGCCCTGAAATCGTCGTCCGAAGCCCGTTTATCCCCGACGGCGAGCGTAGCCAGCAGAGCGAACCCCGCCCGTCGGGTAAACTCCTCGTCCGAAGCGGCGTATTCGCGCACCTTGCCGTAAGCGTACGACGTATAGCGGAACAGGTTGATACAACACTGGTCGCACAGGTCCCACGACCGAAATTCGGCGACCCAGGCATCCATCTCCTCCGGACGGAACAGCGCCGGATCGGCGATCATCGACGCCAGGATCCGCCCTTCGTGCACCGGCCTGCGGTAGAGTTCCAGCGCCAGCGCATGATTCCGGCCGATCTTCAGCGCCAGACGCCGCAG
>OHME01000675.1_pt1 | contig 16901 bp, 12 predicted proteins | sample 1569201 | NCBI WGS metagenome assembly OHME01 (sample SAMEA3879587, study PRJEB24766) | human gut metagenome | biome: human-associated habitat; feature: feces | place: USA | collected 1985/1987
ATTTATATATATTTATATATATCGATGCCCTCGACCATATACAATCATATATGTACCTTCTATAACGGTAGGTCTCCGTCTCCCCTACTTGAATCTCAAATCTTTCGGTTTGCCCTCACAAGTCCATTCACCTGCACTCCCATCGCTGCAATCACACCACCTGCAACTCTCTGAACATGTTATATGCCGCTACTCCTCTTGATCAACGGTTTATCTTATATTTGTAACCATAATGCGCTTTCCTAGTAAATTTGTCAAGATTAATTTTTCAAGTTTCTGTCATATTTTCACTTGTTTTTTACTGTTTACCGCATATTTACTGGACTTTTTCCACTTATCATTTATTTTATACTTTCTTAATTATTTCCTGATTGACTACTTCACCCAACTGAAATATCCTAGGGGACAGATGGGACAGGTACCTCCGTCCCCACGATGAACGACGGAGTTTTCATCGGATTTTATAAAGTTATCAACATTAAGGAGTAGTTATGAACACAAGTACAATTTCTTCAAATTCCGAAGAGAGGATGGGCACGGCGCCGATATTTAAACTTATGCTCTCCATGGGCATTCCAACATTTGTGGCGCAGCTCATCAATCTCTTATACAACATAGTGGACAGAATATACATAGGACATATCCCCGAGGTAGGCGCAGCATCCCTCACCGGAATCGGACTGTGTCTCCCGATCATCACCCTTGTAAGTGCATTCAGCGTGTTCGTGGGCGCGGGCGGAGCACCTCTGGCTTCCATTGCTCTCGGTAAAGACGACAGGGACAAGGCACAGCGCATCCTGTCAAATGGCGTAACCCTGCTCATCATATTTACAGTTATTGTTATGGCTGTCATCTACACATTGAAGAAACCGCTTCTGTATTTCTTCGGTGCCAGCGATGCCACCTATCCACATGCCGATGACTATCTGAGCATTTACCTTATAGGCACTATATTTGTCATGATCACCACCGGACTGAACACATTTATCACAGCCCAGGGACAGTCAAAGACCGCCATGTTTTCTGTGCTCATAGGAGCCATATTCAACATCATCCTCGATCCGATATTCATATTTGCACTGAACCTCGGAATCAAGGGTGCGGCCATAGCGACCGTCATATCCCAGGCGATAAGTGCGGCATGGGTTATCAGATTTCTGACATCCGACAAGGCTAGTCTTCGCATATCAGCGCAGATGATGCGTCCACAAGGCAAGCTGATCCTGTCAATTGCAGCTCTCGGTGTGTCACCATTTATCATGCAGGTCACGGAGAGCCTTATAACCATCGTGTTCACTCACGGGCTCCAGAAGTACGGCGATGACCTGTACGTGGGATCATTCACCATACTCCAAAGTATCATGCAGATTATATTTATCCCGATGAGCGGTTTCTCCCAGGGAGTCCAGCCCATCATCGGCTACAACTACGGCAAGGGCAACGTGGACAGAGTGAAGAAGACATGTACCATACTGATAACCATGTCCATCATAGTGTCATTTGTCCTGGCTGGGGCCGCATTCCTGTTTCCGTCCGTGGCTGCCGGAATATTTACATCAGATGAAGCACTCAAGGCACTCTGTGCAAAAGTTCTTCCGATATACATATTCGGAATGATGTTCTTTGGCATACAGAACGGATGTCAGCAGTCCTTCATATCCATGGGACAAGCAGGCAAATCCCTTATATTTGCACTGCTGAGAAAGGTCATACTGATAATCCCACTCGCGATCATCCTGCCATACTGCACGCACTCAGTCATGAGTATTTACTACGCCGAGCCTATCAGCGACATAGTGTCCGCATTCTCATGCGGCGCAACATTCATGCTGACATTTAAGTCAATGATGAAAGGTGCAGGGAAGAAGTAACCCTCCTCATTTTCCTTCTCAGCAACACCATGCCCACCACGCACGACACGATCTCCGTGATCGGGAATGCCCACCATATCAGTGATACATCCGCCTGACCGCCTCTGACCAGAGCCGCAAATGCTCCGGCAAGCGGCAGGATGATTATCAACTGTCTGAGCAGCGATATCACAAGCGATTCCACACCGCCTTCAAGGGCCTGATATATTCCCTGAAATGCAACATTTACCCCGGCAAATACGAAACTTAGGGAGATTATCCTCATGGCGTCTATAAAATACACTCTGGACTGTCCCGCATTAAAAAGTCCGGCAAATGCAGCTGGAAACAGCTCTGTCACAGCCATTCCAAACACCATCAGCACTATTGTGTAGATTATTCCATACTTAATCGCATCATTTATCCTCTTTCTGTCACCCATTCCATAGCTGTATGCCGTGATCGGGGTGATCGCATCCCTGAGTCCAAATGCGAGAAACAGCACAAACTGCTGAACCTTGTAGAACAGACCATATGCAGTCTGCGCCGACTGGTTAAACTTGAGAATGAGATTCAGCGCGTATACCATGATGGACATAAGTGCCTGGGCTATGATGGCCGGGAGTCCTATGGCATATATTCCCCGGATGATTCTCCAGTCAGGCTTCATGTATGCACATCCATGTTCAAATTCCTTATTAAGTCTCAGATGGAACACGCACAGCAGAACCGCAGACGCTATCTGACCTATAATAGTCGCATAGGCGGCTCCTCTGACACCCATCTCAGGAAATGGTCCCACTCCGTATATGAGAAGCGGATCAAGTATGATGTTTATGACAGCTCCCATCACCTGACCTATCGTTGAATACATGGATCTGCCAGTTGCCTGAAGCAGCTTCTCAAACAACGAGAAGAATATTATTCCAAATGAATACACACAGCATATTCTTAGATAATCCACAGCCATCTCTGTGACCTGCGTGTCCATAGTCTGTGAGACTATATAAGTCCTCACTCCCAATATTCCAAATAACAAACACACCACATATATTACAGCACCGAGAAACAGACTGTTGCCAGCCACCTTGGCAGCTCTTTCCTTATCACCCTGACCAAGGGTTCTGGCAATAAACGCATTTGTGCCGACTCCCGTGCCTATGCCCAGAGCAACCATGAGCATCTGCACCGGAAATACCAGCGTGAGGGCATTTAACGCGGCCTCACTTCCCACCTTCATATTTCCCACAAATGCGCTGTCTACGATGTTGTACACCGCCTGAAGCGCCATGGAAAGAATCATAGGAATACCCATCTGGATCATCAGCTTTCCAACTGGCATATCTTTCATCTTATTTTTCTCTCTGTTTTCCTCTTTGTGCTTATCCATTTCTTCCACTCTTCAAACTCCTTTCCCTGAACAAAAAAATGCAGCTACCGCCTAAGTTAGTTGGACTTACGCTGAATAGCTACACACTAGAAAATTATTTATATACACATAAAAAGCGAGTGACAAAACTGGATTTACGCAATCTTTGCCACTCGCTTTCGATGTGTATTATACTTTCTGTTTTTGAAAAAGTAAAGTTGTAAAATTTATAATGGACTGAACATGTTATCCAGAATATCCTGATAATTTCTGTCACCAAGTGTCTCTATAGCTATTATCATCGTATACTTTCCGTCATCTGATCTTACTATTACATTTGTCAGAGAGTACTCAGTTCCAGACATATCAGCCGTTGCTGTACATATGTAGTGCTCTTCGCCAAATACTGTACACTTGGAATAATCAGTCTCAATATTGCTTGCTTCAGCGCCAATTCTACTTGCTGTAGATGTAATAACAGTATCCATCTGAGCAACAGTTGCCTTTGCTACTGTATTCTCATCAGCCCACACATCATAACCGTAATTTCCACCACCCTTAGGGGACTTTATTTTGAGCAGAATATAGTGTGTACCATCATTTGCACAGAATGCATAATCGTTTCCTACCGTAAAGCTATTGTCCAGATTATCCAATGCCCTCTGTACAGTCTCATCGCTATTGGAATCCTCCACAACCTCAGAGATATCGGTGGCAGTCAGTAATGAACCTCTTGTCTGAATTCCATAGCTTCCTTCAAGGTTGATCTTAAATCCAAAATACGAATTCTCATAACCATTCTTGGTGTATACACCTACTATTGAAGGATCAGCTTCTGCCTCTTCACTGTCCTCTGTATCTTCCTCTGTGTCCTCCTCATCAATGGCGACCGAACTGTCCTCAGTATCATCTGCAGTGTCCTGTGTTTCAGTATCCTGCTCCTCTGTTGCTGCTTCTGTCTCAGCTTCAGTTGTAGCCTTAGTTACAGAATTGTCATTGCCCCCACAGCCTGTCAGCATCAATCCCATCATCATTGCAGCCACTACAATATAACTTGTTCCCTTTTTCATATTGTTCATTTCCTCCTAAATGTATAAAATTAGCAACATCTCTATTATAAGGTAACTATTATATTATGCAAGATATTTATGATTGCAAACTATACAAACCTGACGGCTGTCCACTATAGCTATGAACTTTTCTTTATTATATACGTCCACCATATACAGGAAAACCACTGCTCGCTCCATAGCTCTCGATCTTCTTGAAATTCTTAAGAGCCTCCATATCCTCTGCACTTATCTCGAAATCGACCTCTGTATTGCTCTTCATGTGCTCTGGATTGGCCGTCTTTGGCAGTGAAATTGTTCCGAGCTGGATAGTATATCTGATGCAGAGCTGTGGAACAGTCACACCATACTTGTCCGCCATAGCCTTGATCTCAGGCTGATTGAGTATCTCACCATGTGCGATAGGTGAATAAGCCTCAACAAGTATATCGTTCTTCTGACAGTAATCCACCAGTTCTATCGGAGTATTGCTGATGTGAAGAAGTATCTGGTTGACCATAGGCTTGATCTCAGCAGTCTCCATAAGGCTCTCGATATCACCGATCTGGAAATTGGATATACCAATAGCCTTGAGCTTGCCTTCCTTGTATGCCTCCTCAAGTGCTCTCCATGCTGCTCTGTTGCCCTCCACGTATCTGTCATCGCTCTGATTTACCTTTACCCAAGGCTGTGGGCTGTGAATGATCATCATATCGAGATAGTCAAGTCCCATCTTCTCAAGCGTTCCATCGATTCCCGCCTTGGCCTCCTCATATGTCTTGTGCTCAGCCGCAACCTTTGAGACTACGAACAGTTCTTCTCTTGGAATACCACAGGTTCTAACTCCTTCGCCTACTCCGCGCTCATTGCCGTATGCCTGTGCAGTGTCAATATGTCTGTAACCTATCTTTACGGCCTCCCTCACGGCATCTGCTACCTTGTCATCGTCGATGAACCATGTTCCAAGTCCAAGCTTTGGAATTGCTACTCCATTGTTAAGTGTGTAAGTTTCTTTTAACATTTTTATATCCTCCTGTTTCTTTTTATTTCAATTTCAAATTATTTCCAGCTATGTTTATTACATCTGTTCAGTTACTTATCTGACACATTACTGTCCAAGGCCGAGCCCGCTTATCCAGTCGGCCACATCCTGCTGTGTCACACCCGACGAGAATCTCTGACCATCCTTCCAGTCTCCGCTTCCTGCCTCAGAAGCCAGATCATCTGCACTGCTTCCCAGTCCTGAGCTCGCCGATGTGCAGAACGGATATACAGTCTTGCCAGTGAAGTCATTTGCCTTGACAAATGAATCTACCGGCCATGCAGACGTTCCCCACCATATAGGATAACCTACAAATACCGTATCATACGATTCCCAGCCAGGAACTTCAGTGGTGGTAAGCTCCACATCCCTGAGGCTTTCGTCATTGTGTTCCTTTGATACCCTGCTGCTGTCATCATTGTAGTTCAGATCATCCGATGTATACTCCTGGGCCGGGGTGATCTCAAATATATCTGCTCCTGTCTCTGCCGCTATATATTCTGCAGCATCTTTTGTATTTCCAGTTGCTGAAAAATAGATCACCAGAGTCTTACCTGTCTCTGTGTCAACATTGTCTGTCTCATCAGCGCTGCTTTCCTCGCTGGTCTGTTCCTCTGATACCGTAGAGTCAGCGTTGTCGTTGCTTGTATCGGCCTCATTGACCGCATCCGTAACAACTTCTGTCTGGGTTTCTGCCTGTGTGGTACTTTTACTTTCTGTGCTGTCACCACTTCCGCATCCAATAAGTCCAAAAGCCATAACAGCACACACTAAAAATGCTCCTAATTTCTTCATTAAAGCGTCCTCCTGTCTGTTTTAACTACCATTTTTTCGAAAAACGTCAGGAACTGTTTCTCTGACATATCTAATAATACTCTTTGGAGTTCACTTCAAGGCAAGGACTTTTTTTGTATTCTTGATTTTTCTATCGTCTGCTCATTTTTGCTGTATTTTCACTCCACAAATCAAGCACCATATATTTTGTATCTTTTTCCTTCTGAATCACCCATTTTAGGAAAATATTATCTCCTTTTCCATATAAAAAGGCCCGAAAGACACAAAATCTGTAAATTTGTATCTTTCGAGCCAATTTCAATCTTATTTGCGAAAATATTGTATCTTTTCTGTTGTAATCTGCCTGATGGAAACAATTTTGAGATAATTTTCTTCCACCGGATTTCAGCCAATCTTTATGATAAAGTCATATCTCCATCCTTAACCCAGCCGAGTTTTCTCACCACCATGTTGATGAGCGGGCAGAGAACTGCAGGAAGTACAAATGAGATTAGGATCAGACCAACCCAGTCCACCGCTGTCTTGCTTCCCGCCTCGATATCATTCATCCAGCCTGTGTATACTCCGATCTGTCCAACCAGACCACATGTACCCATACCTGATGATACAGGAGTTCCATTCATCTGAAGCTTGAACAGACATGTTGCAAGAGGACCTGTGATCGCAGAGGTAACTATAGGTGCGATCCAGATTCTCGGATTCTTGATGATGTTACCCATCTGGAGCATTGATGTTCCGATTCCCTGTGAAACAAGGCCACCCCATTTATTCTCTCTGAATGACATAACTGCAAATCCAACCATCTGCGCACAACATCCCGCCACAGCAGCACCGCCGGCCAGACCTGTAAGTCCGAATGCCGCACATATCGCAGCGGATGATATCGGAAGTGTAAGTGCCACACCGACGAGAACTGATACCGCAATACCCATCCAGAACGGCTGAAGGTTTGTAGCCAGCATGATGAGATCTCCGACCTTCATGGCTATGGCACCGAGTGTAGGTGCAAGAAGTGCAGACACAGCCACACCACTTCCGATGGTAACCAGAGGTGTCACCAGTATGTCAATCTTTGTCTCCTTTGAGACAACCTTTCCAAGTTCAGTTGCAATAACTGCAATAAAATAAACTGCCAGCGGGCCTCCTGCGCCGCCCAAGGCATTTGCCGCAAATCCAACTGTTATCAGTGAGAACAATACGAGCTGTGGTGCCTTAAGAGCATATCCTATAGCCACCGCCATCGCAGGTCCTGCCATAGCAGATGCGAGACCTCCAACTGTATAATCTGTTCCATTCACGGTCGCAACAACCGCTTTGAGAAATCCTACACCAAACTGATTGCCAAGTGTGTTCAATATAGTTCCGATAAGCAGAGTACAGAACAATCCCTGTGCCATGGCACCCAGGGCATCTATTCCGTATCTCTTGACGCTGAACACGATGTCCTTCTTCTTCAAGAATCCTTTTACCTTTTCCATCCTTCTTCTCCTTATTGAAATTATATTGCTGTCAATTACTTCAATTTCTCAAGTATACCCAGTGTATACCTCCATGTTCTCTGTACACTGGCAACATCCATAGACTCTCTGCTTGTATGGATATTCTTCATATCCGGGCCAAATGATACACAGTCCAGACCCGGCATCTTGCCAGCGAAAAGTCCACACTCCACTCCGGCGTGAATCGCCTGTATAACAGGCTTTCTTCCATACTGCTCTTCAAACACATCCACCATAATATCTCTGAGAGGAGAATCATGTCTGTACTCCCATGCAGGATAATCCCCCTGCACTTCCAGACTTCCACCAGCCGAGACAGATACACATCGGAGCTGATCTATCAGATTTTCCTTTTCAGACTGTACACTGCTTCTTACTGAAAAGCTTGCTGTGACCTCATCCTCAGTTGTATTCAATATTCCAAAATTCAGCGATGTCTGCACAAGCCCTTCTATATCATTGCTCATCTTCTGAATTCCATTTGGCATCATCATAAGACTCCTGATAACTATATCCGATGACTTTTCTGTCATAACTCTGTTGATCATGGTTCTACCATACATATCGTTCTGCACATCATCCGCGTTATTATATGAACCCAGATCATCTGACAGATCCGTTTCTACTTTCACTACAAGCTCTGGATCAGTATTTCCAAATTCATGCCTCAGAATCTTCTCATTCTTTTCCGCAGATTTTACAAAGTTATCCACATCCTCCGGATCAATACCCACATATGCCTCCGCCTTGTTAGGTATTGCATTGTCCTTAAGACCGCCCTTTATAGATATCAGTCTGTATGGAACATCCCTTCCTATATTATATAGAAGTCTTGCAAGCTGCTTGTCGGCATTTGCCCTCTGTTTTATGATCTCCACGCCGGAATGTCCACCGGTAAGACCCTCTACAATAATTTTCACAACTGAATGATCATCTTCTGCATTCTCATATTCAACCGGAATATGGCACGTAGCACACGCACCTCCGGCACATGACACCAGCAGATACCCCTCATCCTCAGAATCCAGATTGAGCATGATCCGTGACTTAAGTGGACTACAGTCAATCGCCGCAGCTCCCAGCATTCCTATCTCCTCATCAACCGTAAATACACACTCAATCGGTGGATGTGGTATATCATCGGCATCCAGTATAGCCAGTGCAAATGCCACAGCTATCCCGTCATCTCCGCCAAGGGTGGTTCCATCAGCGGATATCACTCCGTCCTCAAGCACTAGTCTCAGTCCGTCCCGCTCAAAATCAATATCACAGTCAACATCTTTCTCACAGACCATATCCATATGTCCCTGTAGCATGACAGGGGCACTGTCCTCATACCCGGCAGTTCCGTCCTTGAATATGATCACATTGTTGCTCTCATCCTGTATATATCTCAAATTTTTGTCTATGGCAAACTTCACCAGATAATCACTTATCTTCTTTGTATCCGACGATCCGTGTGGAATCCCGCATATCTCCTCAAAGAAACGAAAAACTCCATATGGCTCGATATTTGATAAAACTCCCATGCTATATTCTCCTTTTTATAGTATTTTTCATGCCCAATTACTTTATTAGAATACTTTCTATCAGGTATTTCATTTCAACTCTACAATCCGTATACTATCATGTCTCTGATTATATATTTGACACCCGTCAATTTCAACTCACCTCTCAAATTTCATAGTACCTGCATTCGTTGACTTTGTAACCTCTTAATGATATATATTAATCAAATGCGTAACTTAGCATACAACACAGATTGCACAGACATCCATGTGCAGTAGATTGGAGAGTATCATGTCAGAGAATTGTACACACAACTGCAGTACCTGTGGTCAGAGCTGTTCCAGCAGAACAGAACCACAGAGTCTTATCATAGAGCCACATCCAGGTTCACATATAAAACATATTATTGCCGTGGTCAGCGGCAAAGGAGGAGTCGGCAAATCCTCAGTAACCTGTCAGCTCGCCGTTCTCATGCAGCGCATGGGTTACAAGACAGCCATACTTGACGCAGATATCACAGGACCTTCTATTCCAAAGGCATTTGGCGTACATAAGACACCAGAGGCAGAAGGAGATTTCCTGTATCCCGATGAGACGGAAACAGGAATCAAGATCATGTCTGTGAATCTTCTTCTGGACGACGAGACAACACCTGTCCTCTGGAGAGGACCTATCATAGCGGGAACAGTCAAGCAGTTCTACTCAGACATCATCTGGGGAGACATAGACTATATGTTCATCGACTGTCCTCCTGGAACCGGCGACGTGCCACTTACCATATTCCAGTCCATCCCTATAGATGGAGTTGTGGTAGTTACCACCCCTCAGGATCTCGTATCTGTCATCGTTGGAAAGGCTGTTCACATGGCAGACAGCATGAATATCCCTGTCATTGGTATGATAGAGAATATGTCATATTTCATTTGTCCTGACTGCAATAACAAGCACTATATATTTGGCAAGAGCCAGCTTGAGCAGGTCATAAGAGACCTGTATATAGGCCACGCGATCCGTCTGCCTATCAATCCTTCCCTTGCGGGGCTTATGGATAGGGGTGAGATAGAGCACATGGAAGCAAATGCTGATCTTCAGGAATTTGCTGATCTCATAAGCACATTTGACCCTGACAAATACTAATTCACCTATCAGTTAATAACAATTATCATCTATTTTGGAGGTAAATAATATGGATATCCGGCACATCCTGAACAACTGCATATTGTGTCCAAGAAAATGCGGTGTAGACCGTACATCCGGTCACACAGGTGCCTGCCATATGACAGACACAGTCAGGGTGAGCCGTGCAGCGCTACACATGTGGGAAGAGCCATGTATATCCGGAGAGAACGGTTCAGGTGCCGTATTCTTCTCCGGATGTGCACTTGGATGCTGCTTCTGCCAGAATAAAGCCATATCCGGAGGCAAGGCTGGCAAGGATATATCCATATCAAGGCTGTGCAACATTTTCTTTGAGCTTCAGGATAAGGGTGCCAACAACATCAATCTTGTCACACCGGATCACTATATACCACAGATCATATCAGCTATAGACATGGCGAGATCACGGAACTTCAAGCTTCCATTTGTATATAACTGCAGTGGTTATGAAACGGCCGAGATGATACAGCTACTTGATAGCTATATAGACGTGTATCTTCCTGATTTCAAATTCATGTCACCGGATCTGTCCGCAAAATACAGTAATGCTCCAGACTATCCTGAACATGCCAAAGCCTCCATATCTGAGATGGTCAGACAATGCGGAGGAGACCAGACCCGCTTTGATGACGACGGAATTATGCAGAGAGGTGTTATCGTCCGTCATCTGCAGCTTCCTGATCATCTGGATGATTCCAAGTCAATAATCACATATCTATATAACACATACAAAGATTCAATATATATAAGCATCATGAACCAGTACACCCCTATGCCGGGAATTGAGAATAGATTTCCAGAGCTTGGCAGAACTATAACTTCTTCTGAATACGATGAGCTTGTGGATTATGCCATTGATATCGGCGTTGAAAATGGATTTATACAGGAGGGTGAGACAGCAAAAGAAAGTTTCATTCCAGCATTCGATAACGAAGGCGTGTAACCCACACATCTTCAAATAAGGAAATAAATAAAAGACCATGGATTTTTGCACAAAAAAATGGACCAGCCACAACATATTGCAGTCAATCCATCTTGTAGTGGGCCGCCGGGGGCTCGAACCCCGCACACCCTGATTAAGAGTCAGGTGCTCTACCAAATGAGCTAGCGGCCCGTATTTATCATGTTGTGTTCGTCACAACAGATTAGAGTATACATTAGTTCTTTTTATAATGCAAGTGTTTTTTTCAACTTTTTTCATTTTTATTTGTTCGGTATTACTCTGCTCATATCCCATATCAAAATTACCAGTTATATATATTGTTTGAATATCATTTTCGCCTATGTTATTATTATAAGGTATGACTTTTTCAATAAAAAGAAGATTTTTACAATAAATAGATGGAGATTACTATGAGACTGAGAAATGTAAAAGGATCAAGAGAGACTATCGCAGCAAATGACTATGTAGTGCACAATGAAACAGGCATGAAGGGGCATTGGCATGAGTTATTTGACAACGATAACCCTATACATATTGAGATAGGCATGGGCAAGGGACAGTTTATCATGGAGCTTGCAAGACGCAATCCTGATATCAATTACATAGGCATAGAGAAGTATTCAAGTGTCCTGGTGCGTGCCCTTGAGAAAAGAGAGCTTGAACCTGAGATGACGAATCTCTACTTTATAAGAATGGATGCCGAATATATAACTGACGTATTCGATACAAATGAAGTAGATAGAATATATCTCAATTTCTCGGACCCATGGCCAAAGGACAGGCATGCCAAGAGACGTCTCACATCTACACATTTTCTTGGTCTGTATGATCAGCTCCTCGCCCCTGAGGGAAGAGTTATATTTAAGACTGATAACAGAGGTCTCTTTGATTTCTCTCTGGAACAGGTTCCCGAGGCAGGATGGATCCTTGAGAACTACACATATGACCTTCACAATTCAGAATACAACGAAGGCAACATCATGACCGAGTATGAGACCAAATTCTCAGCAATGGGAACACCTATCAACAGACTCGTCGCATACAGAGAAAAGAAATAAACGTTGATTTTGCATTTGTTGACACACAGTTTTTGGTATACTACAATGAAGATTACAGCAAATTTATGGAAAGGAGTTTCATCATGGATACATCTTCTATAGAAAGTCTCAAATTGGTGCGCAAGACCAATCAGGATCTGTTGAATTTCTTCAATGATTCATATATCAGCAAGCTTGAGCAGGTTCAGTCACTCAAAACTGAAGATTTTGAACTCAAGGCAAAAATAGACCAGCTTATAAAGACATTAGATGTATACTCCTTCAAGACAAGCACTGGTCACAATGTATTTTCACCATTCTCAGTAGACACCACCTCACAGCAGGAAAAGGCTACTCAGATAGAGCTTCAGTTAAAAGAGCTTCAGGATATGCAGCAGACTCTTCATCTTCAGATCAAAGAGGACGAAGAAGAAACCGCATTGCTTAAGAAGCGTATAACTGATTTATCCACCTCCAACAGACATATAGATGATCTTCTGACGGAGGTGACTGAGGAAGTATCTACTATTAATAATGAAGATACAACAGAAACAGGCGGACCAGATACTGATTCCCTGACAGCAGCGGATCACGGAAAAAATATCCTCAGATTGTACCAATATGAGAAAAAACAGCTTGCGGACAGGATTCAATCCGACATCACAGATGTTCTTGACTCCAATTCACACAAGCTGGATGTACTGTCCTGGCTTATAAGATCAGATATCAATAGAGCTAAGGTCACACTCGAAGAGCTCACCTCATCAACGGCAAAACTTGCCGACCATGTAGATGAACTTGCCAATTCTCTCTCTGGAGAATCAGACAGCGAAGAGCCTGTATGGAATCATCTTGAGAAACTTTTCCAGGGTTACAAGGATGAACATCCTGAATGTGGCATATCATACGACATCAACTGTGCTGATTATGCCATGAATATTCCAGGTATTGTAGCCACATATCTTTTATCAATAACTAAAGATATTATGGACAACATATTTGTTCATTCAAATGCCAACAAGGTCTCAATCAAGATATATCTGAGCAGTAAGCTCATAGATGTATATATCAACGACAATGGCGTGGGTATAGACAACAATTATGATACCAACAGTCCATGGTACAGCAGTCTCCACAGAATCAAGGAGATCATATATCTGTTAAATGGAACTCTGAAGATCGATGGAGATTCAAAAACCGGAACAAATGTAAGATTTACTATTCCACTTGAATAATAACGTATCTGTTGAAATACATATATTACTTAGTTTACAGGTTGGATATCTTAAAGTAGCAAAGTGTTATATTGTGTATATGTTGTTTTATCAACACATATATATTTCGAATAAAATAAACATAAAAGGAACATTATCATGAAAGAAAAAATTGCACAGCTTATCTCAAATAACGTAGAAGGAATCGAAATGTCAGATATCATTGCTTCAATCGAGATTCCACCACGCCCTGATATGGGTGATTTTGCATTTCCTTGCTTCAGACTGGCAAAGGTGCTCAGAAAAGCCCCAAATATGATTGCAGCCGATATAAAGGAAGCCATAGGAGATGTAGATTTCATCGAGAAGATCGATGTAGCAGGTGCATACCTGAACTTCTATATCAAGAAAGATGTATTTGTAAAGACAATGATAGAGGCAGCCAACACAGATGACTTCGGCAAATCCGATATAGGCGAGGGACAGACCATATGTATTGACTACTCATCTCCTAACGTTGCAAAGAATTTCCACGTTGGCCATCTCAGAACTACAATAATCGGTAACTCTCTTTACAAGATTCATTCCAAGCTTGGATACAATGTTGTAAGAATAAATCACCTTGGCGATTGGGGCACACAGTTTGGTAAGCTTATCGTAGCTTACAAGGCATGGGGTTCAAAGGAAGCTGTTGAGAAGGATGGAATCTCAGAGCTCATGAAGCTGTATGTGAAGTTCCATGAAGAGGCTGACAAGAATCCAGAGCTTGTTGACGAGGCAAGAGCATGGTTCAACAAGATGGAAAATGGAGACGAGGAAGCACTCAGCATATGGCAGTGGTTCAAGGATATAAGTCTTGTTGAATACAAGAGAACATACAACCTCCTCGGAATGGATTTCGACTACTATCTTGGAGAGAGTTTCTATAGAGACAAGTGCCAGGCTGTTGTGGACAAGGTTAAGGCTGCCGGTCTTCTGAAGGAGAGCGAAGGTGCTATGATCGTTGATCTCTCAGATTACGATATGGCTCCATGTATCATAACCAAGAAAGACGGAAGCTCAATATACGCAACAAGAGATCTTGCTGCTATATTCTATAGAAAAGACACATATCACTTCTCAAAGTGCTTATATGTAACCGGTCAGGAGCAGAAACTTCATTTTGCACAGGTATTCAAGGTAGTTGAGCTTCTTGGAAACGAATGGGCAAAGGATCAGCTTGTTCACATTCCTTATGGTCTTGTAAGTCTTGAGGGAGCAAAGCTTTCTACCAGAAGCGGTAATATCATATACGCAGAGGATATTCTGAAGGATGCCATTGCAAAGAGTCTTGAGATAATCACCGAAAAGAGCCCAAATCTTCCAAACAAGGAGGATGTAGCCAAGAAAGTTGGTGTTGGTGCTGTTCTTTTCAATGACTTATATAATCAGAGAATCAAGGATGTATCATTTAGCTGGGATAAGGTTCTCAACTTTGATGGTGAGACAGGTCCTTATGTTCAGTATACACATGCAAGATGCTGCAGCGTTGTAAGACTTGCTGAGTCATTCGATCCATCAAAACCGGTTAACTACAGTCTCATTACAGAGCAGGATGCCATAGAGTTATTAAAAGAGATCAACAGATTCCCATCTGTGATCAAGGATGCTGCTGATAAGTATGAGCCATCTGTTGTAGCAAGATATGCAGTTGATGTTGCTCAGGCATTTAACAAGTTCTATAACTCAACAAGAATCAATGTAGATGATGTTGAGCTCAAGAATGCAAGAGTTATGCTCACATATCTCACTAAGAATACAATATCTGAGGCACTTAACCTCCTTGGAATCGAAGCTCCAGAGGCAATGTAATCAGTGTTTCTTCTATATTAATATATGACCATATAACCTGGTTAAAGAAAAAGAGAATGTTTCACGTGAAACATTCTCTTTTTCTCATATATCTCCAGGAACCATTTTAAATTATATTGTCATAGATATTATTGTTTTTGATACTTTTCTCTAAATAATATTACTCATGATATTTCTGTTCTGAATATTCTTATCTGGCTGTCATTATTCGGAATATTATTGTTCTAAGTATTATCGTTCTGAGTATTATCGTTCTGAATATTCCATTCTGAATATTTCATTCTGAATATTGTCTTCTAAACACTATCTTCCAGACATCATTGTTTCGAAATTATTATCCTAGATAATTTTGTTCTGAATATCTTTACTTCAGGTATTTTTTTCTTATATCTGAATATTTTTAGGTATTCTTCTCTTGTTTTTCTAAGTTTTACAGTTTTCTTTGTGAAGAAATTGTTTATTACAATAACAAAATCATATTTCCCAAAAGATAATGGCTATTTATTTGAAACAGATGAAAATGTAACCGAATGGCTTAGAAAATACTCAAAAGATCCAGATGAAACATATGTAAGAAGTTTTCTTGGTAGAATGTTATTTTCAGGAGATGAAGCATTAAAAAAAGCAAATGTTTTATCAGGAGGAGAAAAAGTAAGATGTGTTCTTTCTAAGATGATGCTTTCAGGAGCAAATTTTTTAATATTTGATGAACCAACAAATCATTTAGACATGGAAAGTATTACTTCTGTAAATGAAGGAATGAAAAAATTTATTGGAAATATTTTATTTACATCACATGACCATGAATTGACACAGACAGTTGCAAATAGAATAATAGATATTAAACAAGACGGAAAAGTAATTGATAGAGAAGTTACTTATAATGAATATTTAGGTGTTGAATAAATTTAACTAAAGTTACGAAAGGAGAAATTCGTATAAGCATTAAATATATTTAATTATACGAGAAAAAAAGATGGAAAAAATTATAAAAATTATTGCAGACGAGTTGCAAGTAAAGCCAAGTCAAGTTGAGGCAACTATAAAATTAATTGATGAGGGAAATACTATACCATTTATTGCGCGTTATAGGAAAGAAGTAACAGGTGGATTAAGTGATGAAACTTTAAGAACTCTTGGAGATAGATTAAATTATTTAAGAAATTTAGAGCAAAGAAAAGAAGAGGTCATAAAATCTATTGATGAGCAGGGTAAATTAACAGACGAAATATTAAAACAAGTTGCAATTTCAAAAACACTTGCTGAAGTTGAGGATGTATATAGACCGTATAAACAAAAAAAGAAAACAAGAGCTACAGTAGCAAAGGCAAAAGGATTAGAACCTTTAGCTAAAATTATAATAGAGCAAAAAGAAACTAGAGATATTAATGAGATTGCTAAGGATTTTATTAATATTGATAGTTTATCTGATGAAGATAAAAAGGTCGTTGCAAGAGCAAGGCGTATTCAAAGATTTTTATCACAGCCGTTTACTGTTGCAGAACAGTTTACAGGAATGAAGGGTAAGTATGTTCCTATATCAGAAACTGTAAGAGGATTTAAGGAAATACTAGAGGGCAAATGT
>OHME01000677.1_pt1 | contig 16856 bp, 14 predicted proteins | sample 1569201 | NCBI WGS metagenome assembly OHME01 (sample SAMEA3879587, study PRJEB24766) | human gut metagenome | biome: human-associated habitat; feature: feces | place: USA | collected 1985/1987
CAAAGGTTGTGGGTGTGGGCAAAGCCCACAAATACTTTCCGTTTATGTAATCTGACGATAACCAAAAAGCCTGCTGTTTGGTAACTTAAACAAAAGAGTTTTCAAAACCATAACCCTTTAGTTCGTTTTACAGCATATTGGTTTCATCAATTTTTGCGTTCACATCATTGAGTTTATTTTCAAGCATAACAGACATAAAGAATATATTTGATGTCGTTCAACACCTCTAATTCTTCATCGGACATAAAAATCTCCCGAAATCAGTCAACCTTGAAAGTACCTGCCTCAATCTCATCAATCATAGCAAGACGTTTTAAGTGTCTGTCGCCCTCTTCGGGAGTATTGAGGAAAATTTCTGTAAACTTAACAGCATCTTCTTCGCTTGTAACTCTGCCACCCATACAAAGAATATTTGCGTGGTTGTGTCTGCGTGTCATTTCAGCGCAAAACTCATTGCTTACAACAGCCGCACGAATACCCTTAACTTTGTTTGCTGCCATTGAAATACCGATACCTGTACCGCAACAAAGAATACCAAGCTCACATTCGCCGCTTGCTACTGCTTTTGCAACTTTATATCCGTAAACAGGATAATCAACGCTGTCTGTGCTGTAAGTACCAAAATCTTTATATTCAATACCCTTTTCGTCAAGATATTTTTTAATTGCGCAGATAAGGTTATATCCGCCGTGGTCACATCCGAGTGCTAACATTTCTTTTCCTCCATTTTCTTTTTAAGTTCTCTTTCAGCCTGCGGCAGTCTTAAATACATCGGCATAAGTTCCGCAGCCGAAAGCACTTCTCCGTCATTAAATTTTTGTACAGCAATTTCTGCTGTTGATGACGCTCTTTGAAATCTTATACTGATTGGAGCGAGTTCAACATTTGGTAATAATTCTTTCATAGCATTATAGCAAAGTTCCGCACCGTCACCCACAAGTATAATTCTTTCGTCATAGCTCTTAAGTTCTTCTGAAAGCTCGGCAACAGACAAAGCTCTGTCTTTGCAAAGTCTTTCGGGCTTTATGCCGTCACATTTGAAAAGCGCATTATAAACCTGCGAACAGCGAGCATCCATAACAGAACAGATTATCCCATTTGCAGATTGCAAATTATACGCAAGGCTTTCAAGCGTCGATACCTCTATGCAAGGCAAATCATCGGCAAAAGCTAGTCCTTTAGCCGCTGCAACACCGATTCTTACACCCGTAAACGAACCCGGACCGCAGTTTACTGCAACGGCGGTAATATCTGTTGTCGTTAGGTTTGTGTTTGCAAGCAGACTTTCAACCATAGGCATAAGTGTTCTGCTGTGAGTAAGTTTTGTATTTATAAAGAACTCACCTATTATTTTGTTTTCGTCACAAATTGCGGTTGACGCAGCTGTGGCGCTTGTATCTATTGCAAGAATTTTCATTGCGGATCAACACCTTCAATTTCAAAAATTCTGTCATCATCATTTTCGCCCTTACTGATTCTGATTTTAATACAATCGGCAGGCAAAGCCTCTTCAATATTCTCACTCCACTCAATAATGATTATACCGTTATCAATATAATCAAAAAATCCTGTGGAATACAAATCATCCCATGTATTTACACGGTACATATCAAAATGAAAAATATTATATTTACCCGAATATTCATTGACAAGAGCGAATGTAGGGCTTGAAACATTTTCTCCTGCACCGAGCGCACCGGCAAGTCCTCTTGTAAAGGCAGTCTTGCCCATACCAAGACCGCCAAAAAGAGCGATTACTTCCGTGCCGCACAACTTTTCGGCAATTTTTGCGCCGAGTGCCTCTGTTTCACGGGCATTATGAGTATTTACAGTAATCATCAGAATAAACCGTTAATTTTTCCTTCCTCGGTAACATCAATTTTCTCTGCCGACGGAACTTTCGGAAGACCCGGCATTGTCATAATATCACCTGTATATACAACTACAAATCCTGCACCGTTTGAAAGTGTAAGATTCTTTACTGTGATTTCAAAATCCTTTGGAGCACCGAGAAGTGTTGGGTCATCAGAAAGCGAATATTGTGTTTTTGCAATACAAACAGGAAGTTTTTCACCGCCGAGAGCCTGAATCTGCTTCAATGCCTTTTCGGCAGCCTTTGTATAGTTTACTCTTGAAGCGCCGTAAATTGTTTTTGCAATTTTGTCAACCTTTTCTTTGATTGTAAGGTCATCTGAATAAATAGGAGCAAAATCAGACGGCTTTTCGCAAGCCTCTACTACCTTTTTGGCAAGTTCTGTACCGCCTTCTCCGCCCTTTGAGAATACATTTGAGAGAGCAAAGTCTGCACCTTTAGATTTACAGTAACTCTCGATAAACTCAAGTTCCTCTGCTGTATCTGTACCGAACTGGTTGATAGCAACTACAACGGGAACATTGTACTTTCTCATGTTATCAATGTGAACGCCAAGGTTTTCAATACCATTTTTAAGAGCCTCAAGATTTTCTGCAGAAACCTCTGCCTTAGGCACACCGCCGTTGTACTTTAACGCACGGCAAGTAGCAACAATAACTACGGCAGACGGCTTAAAGCCTGCATATCTGCACTTGATGTCAAAGAATTTCTCTGCACCGAGATCTGAACCGAAGCCTGCCTCTGTAATACAGTAATCGGCAAGTTTTAACGCAAGCTTTGTAGCACGAATGCTGTTACAGCCGTGAGCAATATTGGCAAAAGGACCGCCGTGCATAATAGCAGGTGTACCCTCGAGTGTCTGAACAAGGTTAGGTTTGATAGCGTCTTTAAGAAGAGCTGTCATAGCACCGTCAGCCTTGATGTCCTTTGCAAAAACAGGCTCGCCTGCATATGTATAAGCAATAAGAATATTACCAAGTCTTTTCTTTAAATCAGAAATATCGTCAGCAAGGCAAAGGATAGCCATAACTTCAGATGCAACAGTAATTATAAAGTGGTCCTCACGAGGAATACCGTTCACTCTGCCGCCAAGACCGACAACAATATTTCTCAAAGCTCTGTCGTTCATATCAAGACATCTCTTAATAAGGATCTGGCGAGGATCAATCCCGAGAACATTACCCTGCTGAATATGATTGTCAAGCATTGCACAGCAAAGATTGTTTGCAGAAGTAATAGCGTGCATATCGCCTGTAAAGTGAAGATTAATATCTTCCATAGGAAGTACCTGAGAATAACCGCCGCCTGCAGCACCGCCCTTAATACCAAATACAGGGCCAAGTGAAGGCTCTCTTAGAGCGATTACAGCCTTTTTACCAATCTTAGCCATAGCCTGACCAAGACCGGCAGAAGTAGTTGTTTTACCCTCACCAGCGGGGGTTGGATTGATAGCTGTAACAAGAACAAGTTTTCCATCCGGCTCATTTTCCAAACGATTGGCAAGTTCGTCTGAAAGTTTAGCCTTATACTTGCCGTAAAACTCCAGCTCATCCTCTTTAATTCCGATCTGTGCGGCAACCTCTTTAATCGGGAGTAAGGTCGCAGCCTGAGCGATTTCAATATCACTTAACATATTGAAAATACCTCCGTTCAAATATATTTCTTTAATTATAACAAAACTTTCCCCCTCTATTATTCCAATAAGAAAATATATTTTACAATAGAATATAAAATACTCGGGTTTAATTGTTGCAGATTAGGTAATGTTACTTTGATGTATTCAGTTACAACGGATACTGTTGCGTTTAAAATCCGGCTTAGATAGATTTATAGTGAATCATCAGAGAAAACAATCGCTCTTGTTGATAAATTTAAAATTCAGTATGGATAGATTTATAGGAATATGGTAACTCATCTAACACACTGAAGATTGACTTTAAAATCCAATATGGATAGATTTATAGCAGTAGTTGTTGAAGTGCTTGAGGGTGTGGAAACATTTAAAATCCAATATGGATAGATTTATAGAAATTTTTCATAGTGTGCAGAAAGTTTAATCATGTACTTTAAAATCCAATATGGACAGATTTATAGCTTTGCTTTCATATGGACTTGCCCTTTATATTCCAAACTTTAAAATCCAATATGGATAGATTTATAGCAACAGCAGTTGCCCTCTAATTTCAACGTTGTTTTGCTTTAAAATCCAATATGGATAGATTTATAGCGTCAACAACAGTTGTTTTAATTGTACGTGTAACCTCTTTAAAATCCAATATGGATAGATTTATAGGGCAAGTATAGCTTTTTGTGATTATCTTATAAACCGCTTTAAAATCCAATATGGATAGATTTATAGCAGGTAGAATTATAACAACAGAGGGTTATTATACAGCTTTAAAATCCAATATGGATAGATTTATAGTACTGTTATTGATGCTACGGTTATTAATAATATTGTCTTTAAAATCCAATATGGATAGATTTATAGCGCACTATCTACATTATATTGTTAATTTTTACAAACTTTAAAATCCAATATGGATAGATTTATAGATGAGTATTAGAAGAAAAAGCAGATATAACTTCATCCTTTAAAATCCAATATGGATAGATTTATAGCGAAAAGTACGCAAAAAATATCATTAATGCAAATCACTTTAAAATCCAATATGGATAGATTTATAGTTATATAATAAAATTTCTCAATACAATTCTTCTTTCTTTAAAATCCAATATGGATAGATTTATAGTTGAATTTGCTAAAATAGTTTGTAACTGTTCTTCAACTTTAAAATCCAATATGGATAGATTTATAGAAGAATTGCCGAAGCTGACAGAAATAATAACAAGGCTTTAAAATCCAATATGGATAGATTTATAGCAAACTGCTGCAAGTTCATTCAATTGTCAAGGTACGCTTTAAAATCCAATATGGATAGATTTATAGCTATTAGAGTAATTATATTACTTGACTGTTTAAGCCTTTAAAATCCAATATGGATAGATTTATAGAGTATTTGGCAAAAGGTTATTGAAAACCGAAAACGCTTTAAAATCCAATATGGATAGATTTATAGACTATCATCGGCGACAACTGCACAATTTATCAGAATATTTAAAATCCAATATGGATAGATTTATAGGCAGGCGCAAGCACAGGTGTTGCACCTCTTGAATTTGATTTAAAATCCAATATGGATAGATTTATAGATAATCGAATCAATAAGCCCGAGGAACTTAAATTCATTTAAAATCCAATATGGATAGATTTATAGTAGCAATGTGGGAATACATATTTTATGAACAGCAAATTTAAAATCCAATATGGATAGATTTATAGCCGAACGGCTTGGTTGATACAATTCTTCAGGCTCGTTTAAAATCCAATATGGATAGATTTATAGTTTCAAGAGAACTATCGTAAACAGAGCCGGTATAGCCGTTTAAAATCCAATATGGATAGATTTATAGTTGGTCTTCTTAATTTCAAAGCTTGATATATAAGAAGTTTAAAATCCAATATGGATAGATTTATAGTGCCTTTATAGTTTAAGTCGGTAAGATTTAATTCGTGTTTAAAATCCAATATGGATAGATTTATAGAGAGCCGTCAATGTAGCTTTTTACTACAGTTTTGCAGTTTAAAATCCAATATGGATAGATTTATAGTGAAAATAACATCTTAAACATACCGCTCACAAAAACGTTTAAAATCCAATATGGATAGATTTATAGGAGTTGCACCGCCATTATGGGACTGCCCTCTTTCCATGTTTAAAATCCAATATGGATAGATTTATAGTATTTTCCTTTGCTCATTCCGTACGCAAAAGAAATATGTTTAAAATCCAATATGGATAGATTTATAGTACGCTTATCTATAGATTTAGAATGTATACGCTCAATGTTTAAAATCCAATATGGATAGATTTATAGCCGTTTGTATTTATGTATTGCATTTGTTTATATTGGTTTAAAATCCAATATGGATAGATTTATAGAACTAATACGCTTTTACGCTCATACGCCTGCATAAAGTTTAAAATCCAATATGGATAGATTTATAGTACATTAGTATAGTAGTAGTGCCTCTAAAGTCCTCGTTTAAAATCCAATATGGATAGATTTATAGCTATTGCGGGTAATCCGTTGCTTGCGGTTTTTGTATTTAAAATCCAATATGGATAGATTTATAGGTTGCTAAACCACTTAGGGAACAATGTTTCATTGTCGATTTAAAATCCAATATGGATAGATTTATAGTTGTTGATACATTTTTTCATAATTTTTACCTCAAAAATTTAAAATCCAATATGGATAGATTTATAGGCATTGAGCCAAATGTTTGCTCAAACTGCGAATTTGATTTAAAATCCAATATGGATAGATTTATAGGTTGACAAAAGTTTTGTCGTGTACCGCCCTTGAGCCAATTTAAAATCCAATATGGATAGATTTATAGTCTTGCCGTCTTTGCCGTTAGGGAAAACAAATGTATATTTAAAATCCAATATGGATAGATTTATAGTCTCTGTATTTTTTATTCAAGCTGTTAATCTCATCATTTAAAATCCAATATGGATAGATTTATAGGCTTTTCTTCGTCATACATTCGTGTACCGCCAAAGTAATTTAAAATCCAATATGGATAGATTTATAGTCGTTTATATTGTTTATCAGTAATGGACAAAGTTAAATTAAAATCCAATATGGATAGATTTATAGACAATTTGTGGAATTTCCTTACTAGCATTGTTAGTATTTAAAATCCAATATGGATAGATTTATAGTCTTTGTCAATGTAGAAAAAGAAATATGATGATATTATTTAAAATCCAATATGGATAGATTTATAGGCGCTTGTTTGTTATGCTATAAGAAAATTATATGTTTATTTAAAATCCAATATGGATAGATTTATAGTATTCAAATTCGATTAAATAAACTTAGTTGTTTGTGATTTAAAATCCAATATGGATAGATTTATAGGTCAAACGCAAAGGGAAAACGCTGAGCGTTTTCCCTGATTTAAAATCCAATATGGATAGATTTATAGGAGGCACTACTACTATACTAATGTATAGATGAGCGCATTTAAAATCCAATATGGATAGATTTATAGGCCTTTTCGATTTTCCAATTTTTTAAGGTTTAAATATTTAAAATCCAATATGGATAGATTTATAGGATACCCACAAACACAGCCATAATACCGATACCCACATTTAAAATCCAATATGGATAGATTTATAGTGTACACAGTATTTTTACGACTGTCTAAAGCGCGAATTTAAAATCCAATATGGATAGATTTATAGACAAAAAGCGGACTTTTGAAAAACGGGTGAAAGTCATTTAAAATCCAATATGGATAGATTTATAGAATTGTGTTGCGTAAATTAAAAAATGTTCGTACCTATTTAAAATCCAATATGGATAGATTTATAGATTATAGGCGGACTTAACTGGGGCTGTGTAGGTATTATTTAAAATCCAATATGGATAGATTTATAGATTACAGCAAGCACATTTACAGCAAGCACATTGTTATTTAAAATCCAATATGGATAGATTTATAGTATCAATCTACCCACTCACGCAAAAATGCCTTTTAAAATTTAAAATCCAATATGGATAGATTTATAGAGCGTTGAGAAAATTTGTGAAACAAATTCGGCGCAATTTAAAATCCAATATGGATAGATTTATAGACTATGTATCAGAACATAAAGACGATATGCTCAATATTTAAAATCCAATATGGATAGATTTATAGATAATGAGTGTATTGATCATCAGTAATATTATAATTATTTAAAATCCAATATGGATAGATTTATAGAACAATTTCATCAACAGAAATATAACCTAATAATACATTTAAAATCCAATATGGATAGATTTATAGTCTAAAGGCAATTTAATTGCTATTGAATTACTTTAATTTAAAATCCAATATGGATAGATTTATAGAGATCCTTGTGTTAGAACTATTTTTATTCCTTTTCGATTTAAAATCCAATATGGATAGATTTATAGAACCTTATCCCCACAAGTGCAGAAATATCGTAACTTATTTAAAATCCAATATGGATAGATTTATAGAGCTTGATTTTTACTATATTTTTTGCTTATTTATATATTTAAAATCCAATATGGATAGATTTATAGCAAACGACCCGAAGCCGACTTGTACAACACAATGCTATTTAAAATCCAATATGGATAGATTTATAGAGATGATGTTTCAATGTGATAAAGAAGTGAATAAAATTTAAAATCCAATATGGATAGATTTATAGCTGCACCGATGAAAGCTCTTAAAGCTGATCTTATCAATTTAAAATCCAATATGGATAGATTTATAGAAATCTCATCATCAAACATTGTTGTTGTAATTCTAATTTAAAATCCAATATGGATAGATTTATAGTTTGGGGTTTCGCTCTTTGAGCAAATCAAATCTATGATTTAAAATCCAATATGGATAGATTTATAGCCGTGGGATAAAAGGATAAGTAATCATCGGCATTTTTCTGTGCTGTTTTGTCGATATACCAAATATTTATCAAATACTACTGTCATTTTAATATATCAAAAGCAACTATACCGATGATTACTTGATTTTTAGGTTCTGTCAACCTGCCGGGGGTTTTGTGCTATGTCAGGTCGACAATAAAAGCGTTACAAAAAATTTGATGTTTTATCATCCGTTTTTCCAAGAAAATCTTTATTCATCCACCGTTCTTCACGGGTATGAAACATTATTACCGAATCCTTGTCTTTTCTGATATAAACATCAAGTTCTTTTTGCAAAGCAAGTGAGTTTGCTTTACTTAAGTTTCCTTCAAAAACAGAGTTTTGAATATGTACAAGATATTTTTTGCAAATCTTAAATACCTTTGGAAGTATTTTTCTGCCTTTTTCATCACATATTATATCATATACAAGAATTACATACAATATTTACCACCACATTTCAAACCCTTTATATTCTTTTTCTCCTATAATGTGCTTTATCAGTTTATAAAGTTCAAGTCTGATTAAGAATTGATAAGATACATTTTTATTAAGTTCTTTGTGAAAAATAGTTGTCTTTAATTTTTCGTCAAATTCAGATGTAATTATTCGTGACGCTCTTTCGGTAAGCTGCAAACCGTTAAGTCCTTCTACAAAACTGCTTTCTGTTATTTGTTTTCGATTAAGCAAAGAAAAGATCAGACGATCCGCAATCAGCGGTTTGAAAATTTCCGATACATCAAGTGCAAGAGAATATCGCCTTGTACCCGGCTGATGAAGATAGCTTATTGTAGGATTAAGTTGGGTTTTATAAATTTCCGCCAGAGTTTTTGTATATACAAGAGAATTGACATATGAAATAAGGCTGTTAATCATATTGTCGGCAGGATGATAAACTCTTTTATCAAATTCAATATTCTGATCAATAATTACATTCCACGCTTTGTAATATTCCTGACGAATATTACCTTCAATTCCCATCAACTCTTCTATGGTTTCTACATCTGCAAGTTTTCTCCTCAAATTTTCTATAGTAGCCATTTGCTCTGACACATTCTTGCCTCTGCCGTTGTAGTATCTTAAGTTTCTGTAAATATTATAAGACGCAGCAACTATAAATTCTCTTGCTATTGATAATCTGTTTGAATAGTCGCCGTAAGCAAGCACTTGCTTAACCAAAAGCTGACCTGCAAGTTTTGTTTCCTTTGGGCAAAAACTTCCTATGTAAAATTGATAGTAATTGAAGAAATGTACAAGTATTCCGTATTTTGAAAATAAGTTCAGCAATTTAGATGTAACCGTTATTTCATTCATAATATAAATTTCTTTAATATTTTCTATCGGAAGATCTTTTACATTTCCGTCAATTGCAGTAAATCTTAATGTGTTGTCTTTTTGAGTTAAATTGCCTGACGAATATATGTAATAACTTTCCTGCATTTTATCACCTCAAATACAGCACAAATCATAGTAAGCACATGATTTGCAAATTCTTTTACTTTTAAATTTTGGCGGCAAAGCAGCCGATATAATTTTTACTATATCAGCTGCCGCACTTTCAAGCTCTCTTTCATCTTCTTCGCTAAGTTCAACATTAAGACTTTGCTTTAGCAAAGGATAATCAATTCTGCCTTTTATTCCCTCTACCCCACGCTTTTTCAGATAATAAAGATAGTATTTAAGTTGAGCAATACCCGCTTCCTCTATCTTTCTGCTTTTCTTTACCTCATGTAAAAGTTTATGCTCGGTAATAAAATCAATATTGATTGTGTTGTCGATCATAATATGTTTTTTCTTTTGCTTATAAGTGGTTTCATCTATAAGTTTTCCGATTTTGACATTTTCGTTTTCACTTTCCATTGCCAAACCGTTTGAAAAATACCACAGCTTTCTTTTACAAACATAGTAATAATAAATATGCATACCCGAAATATTATTTTCGTCCATAATCATACCTCATATAAAATTATCAGGTTCTCCGTTATCATCAGATTTATCTTGCTTTTTGGTTTTCTTTTCCTTATCAAAACTGATGCCGCATTCGGAATCATAACTGCTGTTAATAACAGGTAATTCAGTATATGGCATTTTTAATTTTTTTATTTCGTAATCGTCAATTCTGAATTTAGGTACGGAAACCGTGAAGCCAAGTATTTCTTCGTTTGCCTTAAGTTTATCATCTCTTGAATAAGTGTCTGATTTTAAAACTTCCAAAGCTTTTTCTATGGCACTTTCATTTTGATTATAAACATCAATCGGCACAGCGTCACTTCTGTCAATACTTCTTATTCCATCTTTTTTAAGAGAGAGATAATCGACATTTTCTTTATAATATTTATAAATTTTACGATATTCTTGAAAATATTTTGATTTTTCGATTTTTTCAACCGAAAGGTACTCATCTATAAGTTCTTTTTTAAGAACTTCAGAGATAATTCCGTCAACGCTTAAAATCGCCTGTTTTGACAACGAATGAATAGCATCGTCAACAAAACGATGTGCATTACCTTGAATTTCAGTAAATACAAAACAATTGTAAGATGAAAAGTCTTTATTACCCTTTCTGTTTACTCTACCAAAGCGTTGGAACAGGGAAAATAAATCTGATAACTCGGTAATAAGAATATCAAAATCAATGTCAAGACTTGCTTCGACTACGGATGTTGAAATCCATATTTCAGGTATATTCATACTTTCATTAGTTTTTTCAGAGGCTGCCAAAATCGCATTTTCTTTAGTTTTTCTGTCACTTTTTGTAAAATTGGAATGAAACAGATTTACCCTTGCGTTAATATCCGAATTTTTTATTTCGGTGTACATCTTATTTGCAATATCAATCGAATTGCAAACGACAAGATATTTTTTTACTTTATCGCATATTGTATCATCAAATATTTTTATAATATCGTCAGACTGCAAGTTTTTTTCATATACTTTTACATTATGCCTTAGCTTTCCTTTATCAGAAAAATCGGATGTTTTTACATCTGTTCCGAGTATTTTTTCAATCTCGTTTCTTACAAACGGAGGCAAAGTTGCGGTAATTACAGCCACCTTACCACCCAAAGTATGAATCATCTCAATTGCATAAATAATTGCAGCCAAAACATCAGGTGAATACATCTGTATCTCATCAATAATAAACTTTGAATATGACGCTACCGCAAGTTTGTATTCATAACCTGCATATTTCAATGCAAAGTCAAATATCTGATCAGGCGTACAAATTGTAATCGGAAGTGCAAGCTGTTTACTGCATTGTGCATACGCAAAATCATAATTTTTTCCGCTAATTATTGAATCTTCCAAATAATAGGATTTCATATCGGAGTGAACAAGTGCCACTCTTTCCTTGTAATCTTCTTGAGAATTATCTCCGCAAAGCTTTTTAATTCTTTCGTACATTGCATTGATAGCTGTTTTTAACGGCAAAACGAAAAAACATTTATTGTCCCCGCACCAAAGCAATCCCGCCTCGGTTTTGCCCATACCTGTAGGTGCTGTTACAATTAAATTGCTATCAGTATTTTTAATGCAAAATTCTTGCAATTCATTGTAATGTATATTTCGGGTATTTTTCCAATTGTTTAAAGAATCAGTCAAAAAATCGTTGACCTTTTCGCAGTCAAGACCTGCACTTGCACTGTAATCACATTTATGTAAAAGACCTTTTAATAAAACAGCGTATTGTTTTTCTTCATCAGAAAGTTCGGTTTCAAATAAAGCTTTGATTTTCTTAATATTCCTCTTCATTTTATTGTAAGAGTTTGTATCAAAGCCAAATTCAGCAAGGAATTTTTCTATAAGCTCACGGTTTTCTTTAAACACTGTAACAGGAGAGTCTTTGCTATAGTGATGATAAAGCACAGCAAAATATACACTTATAGGTTTTATACATTCTGATTTATCAATAAAAAAAGTCGAAAGTATACTGTGTGGAATTTCTTGTTCAGGTTGAAAATTTCCGCCTTTAGTAATTCTTTTTTGAAATTGAGAATTTGCCTTACCGTTATCATGTTTTAAACATGAAACAAGTAAATCAGAGTATAAATCATCAGATTTTATATAGCCGAGCTTATAGAGCAGTTTTGCCTGCTCTATAAGCTCATTTGAATGTTGTCCTATTGTTTTGTCGGGTTTTGCAAGTTTATCTTCTATATTCATTACAAATACCTCAAGCTAAAAACACTGAATATATACCGTTCTCGGTTTTGTCAAGCATTATGCCTTTACAACCGTTTTCAATATAGTTAAGTTGACAGAAAATAATAGGTACACGATTAAACACTCGCTTTCTCATACCGCCCTTTAACTGCACAGTTTTGTAATCCTTTGGCATTAAATATTTTGTACCGCCTGTGTATCCGCCTTCCGTTTTAGAGATTATATCCATATCGTCTTTATTAATTTCGAGATACTCGACAGGCATATAAACATCAAAATCAGCTTCTCCGTAATCGACATCTTCGTCAACATCAAAAAGCTCTGTTTCCGCACACTCAAGAACTTCTACAAAATCCTCTCCTCTGCCGATTGCAGTAAGATTTCCGATATTATCCATAATATCATTCATAGTATTTTCATCTGCAACTATATGAATGATAAGTTCAATATCGCAGAGAAGTTCATAATACTTAGGGCCTTTTGCAAGCGTTCTGAAATGGGAATACGGAATAGTATACTTTACCTTTTCGTACTCATCATACACAGCCTTTATATGCTTAATACGCTTATCAAATTCTTTTACTTCTTCGGCAGAAATATTTTCATCGGCTTTCATTTCTTTGAGCCGAGTTTTCATTTTATTAATGATTTTTTTATGCTTGTCGATTCTGCGTTTTGTACGCTTTAAAAAGCGGTATTCTTCAAGCAATTTTTCATTAATTACATTAATTGTAATGCCTTTTTCAAAGCTGTTTCCTTGAGCCTTTTGTGCAGTAGCCACAACCTGATATGCACTTGAAAGCATATCGGGATTTTTCATTTTTACAAGCAAATTTCTGTCATCATTAAGACTGTTAAGAAAACAATCGTCCTTATACATTTTTGTTTTTAGAGAACCGTACTTTCCCTGTACGCTTACTTGCATAGGATGGTAAGATGTATAACCGCAAGCCTTATGAAGTGCTCCGATAACAGTTGAATACGGCGGTAAAGGAAATGTCATACGGTTTTGTACAGTTTCTTCTTTTTTGTAATTTGCACTGTTTTGTTTTATATGAAGTCTAATTGCTTTCATATTAATTCCGCCTTACTCCGAAAAATACTCTTTAACCTGACCTCTGAGATTTTCAAAAAATTCTGTCATACTTACAGGATTAAGTTCTCTTACAATTTCGTCCTCGTTTGAAAGCTCGCCGTTACGCATAAGTGCACAGCTGTAACCTTGAGCAAGTTTTTCCTTAATCGGCTCAATAATAAGTCTTTTGCCTGAAACAGAAACAGCATTTTCAAAAATATGAGTTTTTCTCGGTGAAAGACCGCCTGCCACAAAAATCGGCTCTGCGTTATCAAGATTTCCTTTAACAACAAGCGAAAGATTTTCTACTGCGTTAATAAGAGCAATTACTCTTTCGCACTTTTCGGCGTTATCTGCCTCTGCACCAAAGTTTTCGTCCTTGCCGATTTTTTCGAGGTCAATTGTAAGACTGTAAATTTTAGATGACTTGTCATATTCATACTGATAAGGCATAAGACCGCAATCCTTTGCATTGTTTTGAACATTTAAACCGTGTGCCATAGCATAATTGGTTGCAAGGTAAAGGTTATTGTGAAAACGGGCATCATTAATAAACGGCTCTGTAGCAACAGCGTCGGTAAGATAGAAAGAACTGTTACGGATGTATGTAACATCTTTTGTTGACATATATCCACCCTCAAGCGCACGGCATGTTGCGGCATTTACATCTTCATTAACAAGTTTCTGCATTGCTCCGTCGATTGATGTCTGTAAATCATCATAAAAACCCGACTGAACACAGATAGCGTTTTTAAGGCTTTCTCTGCTCCTTGTTGCGTATTCTTTGCCGCCTCTGAATACCTTTTGTACACTTGAAATATTACCGAGGCTTTCGCCGTAGTTGCTTGTCATATTTGCGATTACAGTTAATGTTAATGCTTTATTTTTCATAATAAAATCTCCTTTATATTAGTTATTTTTTGAGCTTACTTCAATTAATGCGCTTGCAAAAGCAAATGCAAGATCTTTATTTTCTTCCGCATTTTCAAGAAATGTATAGAAAAATGAAAATTCCATTCCGACATAAGCAGACAAGCTAAGTATAATCTCTTTTGCTCTGTCGTAATCATGTGCGCAAAGAGCACTGATTATTTTTTGCTTATATGAATTAATTTTATTACTGCTTTTCATTTCAATTAGTTTTTGGGAAGTTAAAAATCCACAACTTTTTGCTGACTTAATTTCATCCATAATTTCATTTCCTTTCCAAGATACATTTATGTCAATTAGCATATCAGTTCTGCTTTTTATATAGCCTTTAACGGCATTATCATCAAAATAAAACTTAAGCATCATTAAAATTACATCGTCAAGCAACACATTGTTAAGACAACGCATATAAACTTCTTTCTCAAGATTAAACCAATAATCATCATTGATTTTTTTGACAAAGTTTAATGATTTTCCCGATAATTCTCTTAACTTTTTTAATCTTTCAAGTCGTACAAAGAATGTTTCGTAATAAGCCTTATCTTGAGATTTTGATATAATTTCAACATCATAGCTTATATAATCCTTTGAATTTTGCAAAACAAGCATTAGTTTGTTTTTGTCGTCTTTATTTTCTGTATTGCTAAGTTGATTTGAAAAAGCATAGTTTGTTTGAGTTAAAGACTTAACAGAAAAATTGTTATTCACAAAATAAGTTTCTCTCATATCAGAATTTGAAAAAGCAAACGGTATAAAATCAAATTCTAAAATATCATTGCTCTCAAAACTTTCCTTTGAAAAACAAAAGCCGAGATTACTTGTTTTTCTGTCTTTGTCAACATTGTAGCCTCTAAGTCTGCAAGTGCTGTTATCTTCGGTAAAAATAAGTCGTTCATTGCAGTAATTCTTATAAAGGTTATTGCCGTTTTTAAAGATATTCTTTATAATTTCCGCCCTGTTTTCTTCAATGGTTGAAATAAAAATATCTTTATTTGTTCCATCAAATTTTATTTTGTCAAATAGCCCTTTAAGAACTGTTTTGCTCTTAACAAGGTCGTTTACCAATTTAATTTGTTCTTCACTGAATTCTTGACTTTCGAGAATGTTTAAAATATTTTTGTGAGTCATATATTTTTCAAAATAGTTCTCTGCAAACTCAAGATATTTTTCTTCTGTTATATCTTCACTTTTGTAAATAATACCGTCAAAGCCGTGGATATAATTATCGGGCTTTTCTTCAACATCATAGAGGACTTTGTAATCAATTCCAAAGTAATCAAAATATTTACATAAACCGACAACGGCTGCCGCAAACCTCCAATCGGTAGGCTGCAGCAAAGTGTCATAATCAAAGTAATCAATCTTTGTTTTCATTAATTTGGTTCACCTCCCTCCGATAAAAGCTCGGCAAAGCCAAATCCTGCGGATTTGCGTGAACCTATACCGCTTTTCAGCAGATAATTAATAACCGATTTGTCGGCATTAATACTAAAACTGCCTAAACTGCATTCAATGTAGTTTTTGTAGTGATAAACCACTGTTTTTTTTGCGTTTAACGGTTTAATTTCAAAGTTTGAAATTAACTTCTCGTCAAAACCGCTTTCAACAAGCTGCTCTTTAATTACCTGTTTTGCAATCTCCGTAAAATCCGGATTAGCAACCGAAATATACCTATCAGAATTATTCTCGGCTTTATGTAATCTGATACACAAAGGGCTAAGCATTTTCACAACAGCGGATGATGAAGTAACATTTTTTTCCGGCACAAGATTAACACTGACAAGTTTCATTTCGTTGCCGAGCGGAGCGGGAATCGGCTTGTCCTTTTGCTTTATAAAAGCAGACATAAAAATACATCCCGTATTATAGTCAGCCGTTGAAAAAGTAATGTTTAGTTGATTTTTCCCGAGTTGAATTTCCGTTTTAGAAAACTTCGGCATAGGCAGATTCACCGCAAAAGTAAAATTTCTGCGTTCCGGTGTAAAATAATATTTTTCATAATATTTTCCCTCGGCAATATCTGACAGTGACCGTTTAAAAAACGAAAGCATAATTCGTCTATAATCAATCGGCAGCTTATTGTTTTGCAAATAAAATCGCAATAAGATTTTCATATTTACCTCCATTTATTATTTTAATAGTATTAGATTTTGTTATTAGAGTTATGATATTTCACAACTCTAATTACAGTATAGCGTTCACAATTTTGTTTGTCAATACCTAATATTTATTTACTAAGAAAATTTTTTATAAATAAACTTGTAAATACATTTATTTTTATAAATTTAGTAC
>OHME01000696.1_pt1 | contig 16434 bp, 11 predicted proteins | sample 1569201 | NCBI WGS metagenome assembly OHME01 (sample SAMEA3879587, study PRJEB24766) | human gut metagenome | biome: human-associated habitat; feature: feces | place: USA | collected 1985/1987
GCAGCACGCGGGCGTGTTGAACGCCTTCGCAGCGCACATCCTGCACGGTACGCCGCTTGTTGCCGACGGGCGCGAGGGTATCCGCGGGCTGATGCTGTCCAACGCCATGCACCTTTCCTCGTGGACAGGCAAGCCCGTGTCCCTGCCGATTGACGAGGGCGAATTTGTGCGGCTTCTGGCGGAAAAACGCCTGCATTCAAGGAAAAAGCAGGTGAAAGAGGTCACGTTCGCGACGGATCACAGCGGGACGGGAAGAGCAAAATAGGATAGGACGAAAACTCCGGCGCACCATTGAGAAAATGGGGGAGCGCCGGAGTTTTGGCGTGCGCTTTTATCCGCCGAATTGCTTTCCGAAGCAGCATGTGCTATACTATTCCTTGGAATCAGGAAAGCAAGTTTTGCGGGCGGCGCGTGCTATCCGTATCAGCATACAGAAAGGAACGAACGGCATGATTACGGGGGAACTGAAGAACAAGATTGACGGGCTGTGGGAAATCTTCTGGACGGGCGGGCTGACGAACCCGCTGGACGTGATTGAGCAGATGACGTACCTGATGTTCATCCACGATCTGGATGACAGCGACAACATCAAGGCGAAGGAATGCGCGATGCTGGGGCTGCCGTACACGAGCATCTTCCAAGGCGGCGTGCAGATTGGCGACCGCACCATCGACGGCGCGCAGCTCAAATGGAGCGTTTTCCGCGATTTCCCGGCGGGAAAGATGTACAGCGTGGTGCAGGAGTTTGTGTTCCCGTTCATCAAGGGGCTGCACGGCGACAAGAACAGCGCGTACTCGAAGTACATGGGCGACGCGATTTTCAAGGTGCCGACGCCGCTGATGCTGGACAAAATCGTCAGCGCGATGGATGTCATCTACGAGCAGATGGCGCACCTGCAAAGCGCGGACACCCGCGGCGACGTATACGAATATCTGCTGAGCAAGCTGGCGACGGCGGGAGTCAACGGGCAGTTCCGCACACCGCGCCATATCATCCGCATGATGGTGGACATGATGGCACCGCGCGCGGACGAAATCATCTGCGACCCAGCGTGCGGCACATCCGGCTTTCTGGTGGCGGCGAGCGAGTACCTGAAAGCAAACCGCAAGCAGGAAGTCCTCTTCAATCAGCAGAACAAGGCGCACTATATGAACAGCATGTTCCACGGCTACGACATGGACCGCACCATGCTGCGCATCGGCGCGATGAACATGATGACCCACGGCGTGGATAACCCGTGCATCGAGTACCGCGACAGCCTGTCCGACCAGAACACCGACCGCGGCCGCTACACGCTGATTCTGGCGAATCCGCCGTTCAAGGGGTCGCTGGATTACGACATCGTCAGCGCCGACCTGCTGAAAGTCTGCAAGACGAAAAAGACGGAGCTGTTGTTCCTCGCCCTGTTCGTGAAGATGCTGAAAGTCGGCGGGCGCTGCGCGTGCATCGTGCCGGACGGCGTGCTGTTCGGCTCATCGGCGGCGCACAAGGCGATTCGGCAGGAAATCATCGACAACAACCGCCTGGAAGCGGTGATTTCGATGCCCAGCGGCGTGTTCAAGCCCTACGCGGGCGTATCCACCGCGATTTTGATTTTCACCAAGACCGGGCATGGCGGCACGGACAAGGTGTGGTTCTACGACATGCAGGCGGACGGCCTCACCCTCGACGACAAGCGCACGCCCACCCCAGACAACGACATTCCCGACATTGTGGCGCGCTTCCACGCTCTTGAAGCGGAGGAAACCCGCCAGCGCACGGACAAGAGTTTCTTTGTGCCGAAGGAAGAAATTGCCGCAAACGGCTACGACCTGAGCATCAACAAGTACAAAAAGACCGAATATCAGGCGGTGGAGTACCCCTCGACGCAGGAGATTATGGCGCAGATTGATGCGGATATGGCACGGCTTGGAGGAATTGAGGGGGATGATGGGATGATGAAACTTGGCGATATTTGTTCATTTCAATCGGGAGGAACACCGTCTCGAAGCAACTCTAAATACTTTAATGGCACTATTCCGTGGATAACGACAGTGGCTTTAACAGGTGGCGTTATTGATGAAAACAGCGCGGTTGAGTTCATTTCAGATGATGCTATTAGACAAAGTGCGGCAAAAATCGTAAAGCCATATTCGATTATGGTTGGAACAAGAGTTGGTGTTGGAAAAGTAGCAATAAACAGTGTTGCAATGTCAACCAGTCAAGACGTTGTTTCCTTGATTGATATTGATGAAACCAAATGGAATAAGATGTTCCTTGTTAAGTTAATTCAAGCAAAGAACAATTTTCTTAATTCACAAGCGCGTGGCGCCACAATTAAAGGAATCAAAATTGAAGTCCTTGCAGAACTTGAACTTCCTGATATTGACCTCCCCACACAGCGATGGATTGCTGACACGCTTGATAAGGTGTCGGAGGGAATTGAAGTGTGCAGGAGGATGTTGGGGGAGCTTGACTTGATGGTCAAGGCGAAGTTTGGGGAGATGTTCGGGGACCCCACAGGAAATTCTTTTAATTTAAGTGTTAAGCCAATGACAGAGGTTTGCGAAATCATTGACGGCGACAGAGGAAAAAACTATCCTAATGCTGATGAATTTTCAGATGAAGGATATTGTCTTTTCTTAAATGCAAAGAACGTCACAGCATCCGGTTTTAATTTTGATAATTGCATGTATATCACCAAAGAAAAAGATGACATACTGCGAAAAGGAAAATTATCGCGTGGTGATGTGGTACTTACTACTCGCGGGACAATTGGTAATCTTGCTTTTTACACAAGCGATATACCATATGAACATATGCGAATCAATTCTGGAATGGTTATTCTTAGAATGAATCGAAAGATAATAAATGAAGTGTTTTTTATAGAGCAGTTCAAAATGTTACTGGATGATATAAAGCAGAAAAATGCGAGTGGTTCAGCACAGCCGCAGCTACCAATATCAGCGATGCGTGAAATAAACATACTTCTTCCCGATATTGAACAACAAAAAATTTTTTCCGAGTTTGTTGCAAAAAGCAACAAAAGCAGATTGACTCTTCAGCAAGTTTTGAGTAAAATAGAACTGGAACAAAAAGTTCTAATGCAGAAATACTTCGGGTGAGGTGATGACTATGCAGATTACGTTTCTGATTGGCAACGGTTTTGACATTGGGTTAGGGATGAAGTCGCGTTTTTCTGACTTTTTTCCAGTCTATATCCGACAAGCGGAAGGCAAAGAAAAAACTTTGAAAGATTTTGCGGAAGAGATTGATGAGCATCGTGCAGAATGGTCGTATTTTGAGGAACAGCTTGGAAAATACTCTTCTAAATTCACAATGGATAACAAAGATGTAATGCGTGAACAAGTGACAGACTTTTCAGTTCAGTTTACCCAATATTTATCTGAAGAAGAGAAAAAACTAAATTTCGATGATGATAAAATTACTTCCATCATGGCAAAAGCACTTGTTAATTTTTATTCTTTAAATAATCTGGCAAAAGGTTCACACGAAGCAGTTACCGAAACGATGAAGAAAAACCCTTCACATAGCAGAATTTACAACTTTTTATCGTTTAATTACACAGAGTGCTTGGAAAAATGTCTGGCACATTTTAGTGAAAGAATAGTCCAACAACGGAATGTTGCCGGTATTGAGGTTAAGGACTGTATTGGTGAAATACTACATATACATGGTAAAGTTAATGAGTGTCCAATAATGGGAGTAAACGATAAAAGTCAGATTGAAAATGAATCTTTAGCAGAAGATGAAGAATTTAAGAGCCTTTTTGTGAAACCGGAAGCTAATTTTGAACTCAAGACACAAGCTGAACGTGACGGAAAACAAATCATTGACAATAGCGACATTATATGTGCATATGGCATGTCCCTTGGAAAAACAGACAAACTCTGGTGGGAAAAATTGATTGAATGGTTAAATAAAGATGCTAAACACCAACTTGTGATATTCTTATATGACGAAAAATGCCCGGCAAAAACACAATTTGGTGTTATTAACAGGAAAAGACGGACAGTGAATACATTAAAGGAATATAGTGAATATCAAGCGGATGATTTTGACAAGTTACAGCACCGCATACATTTTGCAATAAATAAGAATATTTTCGAGATGCCTTTGCGCATTCCAGAAAAAAAGAATGAGAGTAAGGAAAAAGCAAAAACTTCTGATGATTATTCTATGCATACGCTAAGCAATATTTATCAGGAAATACAAAAATATAATTATGATGATGTGATAAAAGAAGCAAAAGAACTACGCGAACTACTAGACAAACCGGTATTGAACTTGGAAGATGAAATTAAAAAGTGGGCACAGTAAATTTAGGCTTTATGTAGTACTTACTCAATCTGACTTGAAAGAACGGTGAACTCTCATGTCCAATTTCTCCCCCTACCTCTCCATCCCGTCCTTCGCCGCGTTCGCCCCGATTGCCGAATCCGCGGAGAAAATCCTGTCCATCGACCCGGCTGCGTGCGTCCTCAACTGCCGCCGGGCGATGGAGGCGGCGGTCAAGTGGATGTATGCGGTGGACGGGTCGCTGGTCATGCCGTGGGATGATAAGCTCGTCACCCTCATCAATACCGAGGAGTTCCGCGGCATCGTGGATGAGCAGCTGATTTTTCGCTTGGATTTCATCCGCCGCATGGGGAATAACGCCGCGCACGGCGGCAAGGTCATCACCCGCGAACAGGCGGTGCTGTGTCTGCAAAACCTGTTCGTTTTTTTCGATTTTCTGGCGTACTGCTACGGCGAAAATTACACCGAACACACCTTTAATCCCGCTTTGCTGGCGGAGCAGAGCGCACAGCCGACCCCGCCCGCGGTGGACGAGGACGCCGCGCGCAAGCTGGATGCGCTCATCAAAGAGAACGCCGCACTCAAGGAACAGCTGACGCAGCGCCGCGAAGAGCAGCATCAGACGTATGTGCCGAAGCCGCTGGAAATTTCCGAATACAAGACGCGAAAACTGTATATTGATGCAATGCTGCAGGATGCCGGCTGGGTTGAGGGAAAGAATTGGCTGAACGAGGTCAAGCTGCCCGGTATGCCGAACAAGAGCGAGACGGGCTATGCGGATTATGTCTTGTACGGCGACGATGGCAAGGCGCTGGCGATTGTGGAGGCGAAGCGCTCCTGCGTGGATCCGGCGGTGGGGCGGCAGCAGGCGAAACTGTATGCGGATATTATCGAGAAGCAGCAGGGGCGGCGTCCAGTAATCTTCTTAACCAACGGGTTTGAAACGAAAATCGACGACGGGCAGTATCCGGAGCGCAAGTGCGCCGCTATCTGGTCAAAGCGCGATTTGGAGAAGTTGTTCAACCTGCTGCGGATGCGCACGCATTTGGACAATATTGTGGTGGACGAGAACATCGCCGGACGGTACTATCAGGAGAACGCAATCAAGGCTGTTTGCAACACTTTTGATGCGCGCAACCGCCGCAAAGCACTGCTGGTAATGGCGACAGGTTCGGGCAAAACGCGCACGGTGATTGCGCTGTGCAAGGTGCTGCTGGAACACGGCTGGGTGAAGAATATCCTGTTTCTGGCGGATAGAAACTCGCTGGTCACGCAGGCGAAACGCAGCTTCGTGAACCTGCTACCGGAACTTTCGGTTACGAATCTCTGCGAAGAGCGGGACAATACCACGGCGCACTGCGTCTTCTCGACCTACCAGACGATGATGAACTGCATCGACGCCATTGAGGATGCGGAAGGCAAGCTGTTCACGGTCGGGCACTTTGATTTGGTCATCTGCGACGAGGCGCACCGCTCTATCTACAACAAATATCGCGACATTTTTACCTACTTTGATGCGCCCTTGGTTGGTTTGACGGCGACGCCGAAGGATGAAATCGACAAGAATACTTATGCACTTTTTGATTTGGGCAACGGTGCGCCGACGTATGGCTATGAATTAGCGCAGGCAGTCAAAGACGGCTATCTGTGCGATTTCGTATCGGTAGAAACGACGCTGAAGTTCATTCAGCAGGGCATTGTATACGACGAATTGACCGACGAGGAGAAAGAGGAATACGAGGCGAAATTTGCGGATGAAAACGGCGATGTGCCGGAATGCGTGATGCCATCCGCGTTAAACGAATGGGTATTTAATGAGGATACCATTCGCAAGGTGCTGAATACGCTGATGACCGACGGGCTGAAAATTGACTACGGCAGCAAAATCGGAAAGAGCATCATTTTCGCCAAGAATCACACGCACGCGGAGAAAATCTTGGAGATTTTCAACCGCGAATATCCGCATTTGTACGGCTATGCGAAGGTCATCGACAACTACATGACTTATGCGCAGAGCGCTATCGACGAGTTTTCCGACCCGCAGAAACTGCCGCAGATTGCTATTTCGGTGGATATGCTCGATACGGGCATCGACGTGCCGGAAGTGTTAAACCTTGTGTTCTTCAAGAAGGTGATGAGCAAGGCAAAATTCTGGCAGATGATAGGCCGCGGCACGCGCCTCTCTCCGGGGTTGATTGACGGCAAAGACAAGGACAAGTTCTATATTTTCGACTTCTGCGGAAACTTCGAGTTTTTCCGCATGAGCAAAGGCAATGCCAATGCCAGCGCACGCTCGCTTCAAGGGGCGCTTTTTTCGTTGAAGGCACAAATGGCGTTCAAATTGCAGGACGCAGTGTACAAAACCGACGAATTGTCCGCATTCCGTCAAACTTTGGTGGATGACATGGTGCGCAAAGTATCGGAATTGAACCAAGACAACTTCGCCGTCAAACAGCATCTGAAATTCGTTGAATTGTATACAAGCCCGAACCGATATCAGTCATTGAGCTACGAGGACACGCTGATGATGCAGCAGGAATTAGCGCCTCTGCTTTTGCCGGAGCCGGATGACCCGAAGGCGCTGCGCTTTGACGCGCTCTTGTACGGCATGGAGCTGGCGCATCTCGCGGGAGTGCCATACAATCGGGCGCATCATGACTTGCTGCAAAAGGCAGATGCGCTCAGCAAAATCGCCAATGTGCCGGAAATTGCGGCACAATCGGCACTGCTGGAGAAAATACTGCATACCGATTATGTGGAAAATACGGGAGTGGATGAATTGGAGAAAATCCGCAAAGCCCTGCGTGATTTGATGAAATACATCACAAACGAGCAATCCGCTTACGAAACAGGCTTTGGTGATGAAATCCTTTCCATTGAATGGAAACAGTCGGAATTGGAAAACGACGACTTGCAAAATTACAAAATGCGGGCTGAGTTTTACGTCCGCCAGCATCAGAATGAATTGGCGATTGCGAAACTCAAGATGAATGTTCCGCTGACGGACAGCGACATTACCCAGCTAGAGGAAATTCTCTGGAGCGAAGTCGGAACAAAGCAGGATTACGAAGCCGAGTACGGAAAGAAGCCGCTGGGCGAGTTCATCCGCGAAATCGTCGGGCTGGATATGAATGCCGCAAAAGAAGCATTTTCCGCTTATTTGACCAATGTAAATCTGGACAGCCGGCAAATCTATTTTGTGAATCAAATTGTGGAGTACATTGTGCATAACGGCATGATGAAGGATATGTCGATTCTACAGGAAGCACCATTCATCGATCAGGGCAGCATCATCGAGGTGTTTACGGATTTGTCAGTGTGGAAGGGGATTAAGGGCGTGATTGACACAATCAACGCCAACGCCTGCGGTGCATAAGCCGCCAATGGCCATCAAGAACTGCGGCTGTGCCGCTGACAGATATGGAAGCCGAGAAAATCAAGTAAATCACAATTGAATATCACCCTTTTCCGACCTGTGCCTGCACCCGCGGGCGCGGGTCTTTTCTGTGCGGGAACATCACAATAATTTTGCTGACTTGGGCGATATTCGTGCAAAAAAAGACATGATTCATGCGATGAAGGCGCCAAACGCAGAAAGACCGTATATAATACACTCAACAACAGCCGATGCAGGGATGATTCGCGGCGGCGATATGGCACTGGCGATGCTGGGCAGGATTGACATGGACGTGACCAGCGACTGGGCGAAGAACGATCCTACCAACATCTACTGCTTACGCGAAGCAGCGAAGAATATCCTCTACGTTGTGGCGCAGAGCAACGTGATGAACCATGTGACCACTTACGCGGACGACACGGCGGCTCGCAACGATCTCGGCTGCTACATGCCCGGCGACAATGTGGATGCGGACAAACTGACGGCTGCATCTGACCTGTTTGACGGTATTGTCTACGAGCTGTGCGACGGCAAGCTGCCGGAAGGCCTGACGCTGAATGCGGATGGCACGGTGACGGGCACGATTGCCGCGGATACGGCGGACGGCGTGTACAGCTTCAAGGTGGCTGTGAAGGACGGCGACGAGTTCATCGGCTGGCAGGTCGCTTGGTTCCAGGTTACCGTCGGCGAACTGAAGCAGATTGACAACTATGTGGGCGTGGCGCAGCGCGGCGCTTCCTTCCAGATGTATGTCAAGTCCGGCAAGGGCGGTGTGGGCAACAATCCTGCGCTGGTTTACACGCTGGGCGAGGGCAGCGAGCTGCCGGAAGGCCTGTTCTTGACGCAGAACGGCACGATTGAAGGTCTGCCCACGGAAGCGTGCCGCTTCACCGCCGTCATCACCGCGACTGCCCCCTCCGACGGCACGAGCGTGACTTACCCCGCAGTCGTCTATGTGAAGGACTACATTGGCGACGTGACCTACACGGCCGCCAATCTGCCCGCGGCGAAGGTCGGCGAATACTACTGCGTGTCCGTCGGCACGGCAACGACTGCGGATTGCACCAGCGTGACCTACACGCACACGACCGGCTACGCGCTGGTCATCAACGAAACGGGCTGGGAAGTGAAGTTCCTGAACTTCCTGCCGGATGGATTGACGCTGTATCCGAACGGCATTATTGCCGGCGTGCCCACAACGGCGACGTCAGAAGAAGGCGTTGATGTGACCATTGGCGCACACGCTGCCGGCTACAAGGATGCGGAAGCCGCGTTCCACTTCGTGGTGAATCCGGCTGACTAAGGCGTAATCAGACATCCGCCGCGAGGCTGCCCAAACGGCGGACTGTCGCAGGGCTGTGGGCGACCGCAGCCCTGTTTTCTGGATTTTTCGGAAACATTGGATGCAAGGAGAAACGAAGATGAAGAAGCGGTTTCGGTATTTGATGCTTGTGTGCATTCTGGCGCTGCTCTGCTTGGGGCTGACATCCTGCGGCGCGAAGCTGGAATACACGGCGACGCTCCTGACGGATGCACAGGTGGGCGTCAGTTACAGCGTCAGCGTGGCAACAGCGACGGGCGCGGATGCTATCACCTATGCGCTCAAGGACGGCAGCAAACTGCCTGCAGGCTTGAGCCTTTCCTCGGCCGGCATGATTACGGGTACGCCTGCTGCAAAGGGCAGCACGAGCTTCACCGTAACCGCGACAGCGGGCAATGCGTCCGTTGATGCGGATTTCACCATCGCCGTGGCGGAGGGTGTGCTGTCCTATGCGGGCGGTGAAATCAGCGTGGCGCAGGGTGAAGCGTGAGCGCATCCGTCGCGTCGGCGACTGGCAGCGGCAGTATCACCTATGCGCTGAAGGACGGCAGCGCTCTGCCGGAGGGCTTGACCCTTGCGTAGGACGGCACCATCAGCGGTCAGGTGAATGAAGCCAGCGACACGGAAGTGACAATCGTGGCTTCTGCCTCCGACTGCAAGGAAGCGGAAGCGAATTTCACCATCCGCATCACCGCACCGGCAGGGCGGTACGCTGGCGACGGCGCGTGTGGGCGAATACTACACGGCGAAGCTGTCCGGCAATGCCAAAGCGACCTACACGCTGGAGGATGATTCTCAGCTTCCCGCAGGACTGACTTTTGAAAACGGGCTGCTGGTCGGCATTCCCGAAAAGGCAAGCAGCTGCGAGATTGCTGTGAAGGCATCGGCGGAAGGGTATTCCGACACCGTAGCGATTTTCAGCATGTCCATCCGCGGTGCACAAGAACAAAGCGATATTTCGTGTACGGTGACGTTTGCGGAATCCAAGAAGGAACTGGCCAGTCTCTATCTGGGCACGGAAGTTTACCTGGATGGTGTGATTCGATCCGACGCGATTGCCAGCAACGACAACCATGTGGAATATGCCCTCAAGGATGGCGATACTCTGCCGGAAGGGCTGACGTTGTATCCCAACGGAACCATCGCCGGTACGCCCACTAAGGCGGGTAAAACGAAGTTCACGGTTATCGCGTCCGCGCAGGGCTGTGAGACGGACAAGTGCAAGTACACCATTACCATCAGCGAAGCGAAGATTGCGTACAGCTCCATGACGCTGGAAGCCGCCAACGTCGGCAGCGAATACCACGCGTCTGTGGCGACGGCGGAAACGCCTGAAGGCAAACCAATCACCTACAGTCTTGCTTCCGGTTCAACCATGCCCGCAGGATTGACCCTTGCGTCCGACGGCACGGTGTCTGGTGTTCCGGAGCAGTATTTTGCCCGCACCTACTTCTACGTCAATGCGGAAGCAGAAGGCTACACCGCTACCAAGGCGACGGTCTGCCTGACCATCTACGACAAGCCCTGCGCGGTGCAGAGCGGCGTGATGGAAGCGGAATTAACCAATCTCGACGGGCTGCAGGGTTCGGGCTGGTCGGGCGGCGCATCCGGCGCGAACATGATTCAGATGTTCCCCGATGCTTCCAATATGCGCGCGGTGGGTTACACCTATATGGACGGGCTGACGTTCACTTTCCGATTTGACAGCGACAAGCAGGTGTCAGATGTTTCGCTGTATGTCTCCCTGTCCAGCGAAATCGGCACAGTGACCTTCAATCCGTCCAACCTTGGAATTTTGCTCAACGGTACAGAAATCAACTATGCGGATATGACCGTGACCGGCACAACGAACGTTGTCAGTGCGTTCAAGGAGTACGCGGTGTCGAGCAGACTCACGCTCAACGAGGGCGAGAATGTGGTGCAGCTTGTCATTCGCGATAACCTGCTCATCGGCGGCGAACGCATTGGCGGCCCGATTATCGACTGCATCCGCGTGCAGACATCGGCAAACTTGACGTGGCAGCCCTATTCCTACAACATCCAATAAGGCTCGTGCGCCGGGGTGAGGGAAAACTCATCCCGGCTGAGCGGATACCGAGAAAGGGATGGAAAACCTGTCTATGAAGAAACTCATCAAGCACATTTGGAAGTACAACCGCGTCTGGCTGATTGTGTCGCTGGTGATTGTGCTGGTTGTCACCTCCGCATCGGTCGTTGTGACGCAAAATGTATTCCTCTCCAACACGGTTTCCACCATATTGGGGCGCGACCGCAGCGTGCTCGTCTCCGGCGACCCTTCCGCCTATCAGTATTACACCAAGAGCACTTCTGATTTCCAGCAGTTCATACCAACGGTGTCATCCTTCGATGTGGATGCCAATGGCAATGCGCTCTCCGCCCAGCAGCAGAAGCAGCTTGCGCTCCAGCAGGCGATGCTGCTCAACGAGGAGATTGCCTACGAAGGCTTCGTGCTGCTGAAGAACACGGATAACGCCCTGCCGCTGACGGGGCAGAACGTGAAAATCAGCGTGTTCGGCAAAAACTCCGTCAATCTGGTGTACGGCGGATCCGGTTCGGGAGGCGGCAACGCGGCGAATAATATGAGCCTGTATACCGCCTTGCGCAATGCGGGCTTTGACGTAAATCCTACGCTGGAAAGCTTCTACAACAGCAGCGAATCTGGCGAGGGGCGCGACTCCAACCCCGCTATCGGCGCGAGCACGACGGGTCTTGCTATCGACGAAACCCCGCAGGCCAAATACACCGCCGCAGTCAAAAACAGCTACGATGCGTACCATGACGTGGCACTGATTGTCCTCTCCCGCATCGGCGGCAAAGGCTTTGACCTGCCCCGTACGATGGTAACTTCCTACGGCGGCGCGAACGTTGCGGGCGCGAAGGACGGGCAACATTATCTTGAACTTGACCAGAACGAAGAGAAACTGATTCACGAGGTTGTCAGCAGCGGCAAGTTCGGCAAGGTGGTTGTCGTCATCAACTGTGCGACTTCGATGGAGCTGGGCTTCATTGAAGAGATGGATGGCATTGACGCGGCTATTTGGATTGGCAGCCCCGGCAGCTCCGGTATTAATGCGCTGGGCAAGATTCTGAACGGCAGCGTCAATCCTTCCGGCCGTCTGGTGGATACCTTCGCGACGGATTTCACTGCGGATCCCTCCTACAAGAATTTCGGCGACAACCTGTCGGACGGCGGCAACCAGTATATGCTGGGCGGCTCCGGCTCCGGCTACTACTATGTGGAGTACGAGGAAGGCATCTACGTCGGCTACCGCTACTACGAAACGAAAGCGTACGACGAGGCGGACTTCGGCAACGACGACTGGTACAAGGAAAATGTGGTTTACCCGTTTGGCTATGGCCTGAGCTATACGACCTTCGACTGGAAAATTGCTGATTCCACGGACAATTCTGTTGACCTGACCGCGGACGGCGAAATTCAGGTGTAGGTCAAAGTCACCAACACCGGCAGCGTGGCGGGCAAAGACGTGGTGCAGCTGTACTACACCGCGCCGTACAAGGCCGGGCAGATTGAGAAGTCCTATGTTGCACTGGGTGCGTACGAGAAGACGGCGCTGCTCCAGCCGGGCGAATCCGATATTGTTACGCTGTCGCTGCCGGTGGAGAGCATGGCATCCTACGACTACGACGATGCGAACCACAACGGCCATAAGGGCTATGAGGTGGAGGGCGGCAACTACGCCATCCGCATCGGCAGAAATGCGCACCAGTGTTGGAATGACAACCCGCTGCGCATCACCTACCATGTACCTGCGGATGACTTCTTCTACGATGCGGGTGTGACGGAAGGCAGCACCGTGGAGAATCGCTTCGATTATATGAGCGAGCATTTTGTGGACGAAGAAACAGGCGTTTCCACGCTGATGACGCGCGAGGACTTCCGCGGCAAGACCATTGCTGCACCGACCGCCGAGGAGCGCGAGGTGGAGCCGACTTCATCCAAAGCATGACTTTCACCTATGATGATGAAAACGAACCGTACTACACTGAGCAGACATATCAGCAGGGCGTGACGGCGGACAAGTACATCCAGCTGTACGAACTGCTGCAAAAGAATGAGGACGGCAAGTGGGCAGCGGATTACGACGACCCGCGCTGGGAAACTATTTTGGACTACCTGACGGTGGACGAAATGGCGAACATGATTGGTACGGGCAACTTCAACACCGTGAAAATTGACCGCATTGGCAAGCCTGCCACCATCGACCCCGACGGCCCGGCTGGCTTCACCAACTTCATGGGCGACCCGTCCGTGCATGACACCTGCTTCTATGTGTCCGAGTGCGTCGTTGGGGCAACGTGGAACAAGCAGCTGGCGCACGGTATGGGCGTGATGATTGGCATCGAGGGTTTGGCCGGCTACACCAACGGCGATGGCCGCACCTACTCCGGCTGGTACGCGCCGGCAGTCAATATCCATCGCAGTCCCTTCTCCGGGCGCAACTGGGAATATTACTCCGAAGATCCGCTCTTGACAGGTCTGATGGGCGCGAGCGTGGTGCAGGGGGCAAACTCCAAGGGCGTGTACACCTATGTGAAGCACTTAGTGCTCAATGACCAAGAGACGAACCGCGACGCAAACGGGCTGGTGACGTGGGCAGATGAGCAGACAATGCGCGAAATCTATCTGAAGCCGGTTGAAATCATCGTCAAGCAGGCGGATACGAAGGGCATCATGTCCTCCTTCAACCGCATCGGCAACGTGTGGACGGGCGGCAGCTACACCCTGCTGACCGACGTGCTGCGCAAGGAATGGGGCTTTGTGGGCATGGTTATCACCGATTACAGCGTGCAGAATGCCTATATGCCCCCGAATCAGATGATTCGCGCGGGTGGCGACCTTTACCTGACGCAGGGTTATCTGCCTTCCACCACGGGCAGCACAGTCAATAGCACCCATCTGGCGGCAATGCGGCAGGCTGTGAAGAACATCCTGTACGTTGTTACTAACTCCAACGCCATGAATGGCAAGGGTGAAGGAATTGTGTACCGCTATGCTATGCCCTACTGGCAGATTGGGCTGATTGCGCTCAATGTCGTCATGTGGCTGCTCGTTGTGCTGATTGGCGTGATACGCATTCGCAAAACGAAGAAAAAGCACCCGATTCAGTAATACCACCCTGTATAAAGCGCCCTCGCCGGATTTGCCATCTGGTGAGGGCGCTGATGTCTTGGATGCTTTTCTGGATGCTTTTTTCAGCAAGACGCGCTGTCCTTTGCGGATCCCTCCGCCGGGTAGAACAACAACCACTATTAGAAGAAGATGTCATAGAATAGGAAGCGAGGTGGTACAGATGCGTAAGTATCTCATCAACGCGGAGAGCTATCAAGAGATTCTGGAAGCGGAGAAGGCAACAAAAAGCAAAAAAGTTTCAAAAAAGTTGAGCATTCTTTTGACTCGTTTCGGTGGCAAAACCATTTCGGAAACGGCAAAGCAGATGAACTGCTCCGAATCAAGAGTGAAACGCACCGTGGCTGAGAATATGCATAGTGGACTACAAGAATTTATAAAGCCTAAACAGAAGGAAAATCACCGAAATCTCACTATCGAAGAAGAAAAAGCGTTGCTTTCCCGCTTCGAGGAGATGGCTTCCGCAGGAAAAATTGTGGAAGTAAAGGAGATAAAGCAGGCTTTCGATGCATAAAATAGGAAGAGAAACCGGCAACAGTTATATTTACACGATGCTAAAAAGGCACGGCTGGCGCAAGGTGATGCTGCGCGCAAAGCATCCCAAAAAGGCGGACGACGAGGCGATTGAAGCCTCAAAAAATTAGCGATACCGTAAGGCTTTTGGCAATCCAAAATCCGACAAAAAGAATACGCTTAATGTTCCAAGACGAAGCGGGATTTGGGCGTATCAACAAGGCAAAGCGTTGCTGGTGCAAAAGAGGGCATCGTCCGAGCGTTCCATGCCACCATATTCGCGAATATTGGTATGTTATGGTGCGGTTGAGCCGATGACGGGTGAAAGTTTCTTTTTGGTGATTCCATATTGTAACACAAAATGTATGCAGCTTTTTCTGAATAGACTGCACGATGAATTTCCGAACGATATTTTGGTTGTCGTTTGTGACGGCGCAACGTGGCATAAGTCCAGCAAGCTGGAAGTGCCGGAAAATATGACCATTTTGCATATTCCGCCCTATACGCCCGAAATGAATCCGATTGAGCAGATTTGGCGTGAACCTCGCACGCAGGGTTTCCGAAACGAGGTCTTTGCCACGTTGGAAAAGGTGGTGAACCGCCTTTGTGAGACGATTCGCCACCTTTCAAAAAATACAATCATCAGCATTACTCGTCGGCAGTGGATGTGGTGCATTTTTAATTGGAAATAGTATAAATAGCGGGATGAAAAAATTCAACTGATAATGAGACGCAATCTTACAGGAAGAAAGATGAAAATTCAAGTAAAGAATGGTTGACAGAAATATGCTGGGATGATATACTAATTATAAGAATACTCTGTGGACAAATATAATGGATAAAGTCGCTGGGAAGGAGGTACGGCACGAAGGCAGGGAAAGAACCGGACAGACTCTTGCCTAGTAAATACAAATATCACAAATCGTTGAAAACATATCGGTTTCTGTGAGATAAAGTACTTCGGGTTACCCAATAATAACGGAGAGGTGCCATCGAAATGTACTTACAGTTATTTCATATACACTATGGAATTAGTGAACGGATGTTGCCGGATCAGGGGGATGGCAAGTACATTCTTTCTTACACGGATTTGGAAGGAGAACGCCATCCACTGATTGAACTGGAAGGTCTGGGCGACATGTGGCAGATGTACTCGACAACCACCGGAATCCTGCTTGACCGCGATCAGCCTGTGGAACAGTGCGAACTGCGCTGCAACGAGAGTTACCGCATCATGGCGGCGGGACTGCCGGAAAATGACAACATCTTCTTTCTGCTGTCCCAGCCGCTCAGCCAGCAGGTGCGCCTGCTGACGCTCCCGGCGCATGACCTCATCTCCGTCGGCTTTGAGTACTGCGACATTACCTATCCGCTGGATTTGCTGTGCAGTACGCAGGTGCTGCTGAGCATCGAGGGCGGGCGGGCGACGCTCAAGGACGACAATGGCGCGGAGAGCAACGGCACGTTCGTCAATGGCAAATGCGTCACATCACGGCAGCTGCAGGTGGGCGACGTGATTGACCTGTTTGGGCTGCGCATGGTGTATCTGGGCAAGTCGCTTGCCATCAATTCGCCGCACATCCCGGTCACGATTCACGAGCGTCTGCTAGGGACGCTGCCTGAAGCGCCGAAGGCCAAGGCACGGAACGGCGGAATCCAGCGCAGCGAATCCTTCGAGCGGCGCTTTGACCGTTCCCCGCGCATTTACCGCGAGGTGAAGCCGCTGGAAATGGA
>OHME01000745.1_pt1 | contig 15367 bp, 20 predicted proteins | sample 1569201 | NCBI WGS metagenome assembly OHME01 (sample SAMEA3879587, study PRJEB24766) | human gut metagenome | biome: human-associated habitat; feature: feces | place: USA | collected 1985/1987
CATTCGCTGAAACTCATCACGCTTGTCCTCACGAGTACCTGTTATTCCCTCATCTGCATATATGTCAACAAGCTGTTCTCTGTCAGACTTTTCGAAAGCTTTCTCGTAATATCTTGTCTGAGCCATAAAGGAATTAAGCTGATCTTCGCTGTTTGATGACACACGGCAGTATGCCGCACAGCGGAGCTTATGGTTTTGTTCTTCTGATATTGTCGGCTGTATTATCGTTACCGTTGTCATTTTCTCACCTCCGTTTTACCAACAATGATACCACAAATCTTTATGGAATGGTATCACTATACTTGATAAAATTACTTATCCGAATCTGTGCAGTTTTCACGTTTGTCGGCTTGTCCTGCGGTTATGCACAAAGCCATTGCAAATACGCCGACTGTACCGCCTATGATTAATCCGATAATAAATCCTAACATTTCAATTTCTCCTTAAGCTGCGTCTTTTGATGACGCAAATTCTTTGTATATATCTTCTGTATTTCTGTTGATGTAATTATGCTTTTCGCTTTCTTTAAGAAGTTTATCAAGCTTATCTGCGAATATCCTTGCCATAAAGTCGTTATACTCTGCCTGTCCGAACTTAGTCATCAAAATCCACTCCTATGCTTATTTTCATCGCTTTTTCTACTTTTTCCATAAGTTCAAGATCAACCGAACCCACATAATTTTTCAGACGATATCTGTCTATGGTCCGTATCTGCTCTGCAAGAACGATCGAATCTTTGGGCAATGCTTTTGAACCCTTGATATGGATATGCGTGGGAAGATGATTCTTTTGGGCTGTGGACAGCGGAAGAACCACGAGGGTGGGGCTGTACTTGTTTCCCACATTATTCTGCACTATCAGCACAGGCCGTATACCTCCTTGTTCCGAACCGACAACGGGATCAAGGTCTGCGTAAAAGATATCACCTCGTTTGATCAGCATTTTCCTTCACCTTTTTCTTTAGAGTTTCAAAAACTTTCTTATTCCTTATACAGCTATGAAACGGACAGAACAGCACATTTGTATCTCTGACATACCACACGCAGCCGCAGCATGGATGCTTGTCCGATAATCTGATTGTAGGAGCAGGAATATATACTCCAAATTTATTATATTCGTACCGAAAATCTGATTTTTCAGGCTTAACTTTTTCGCTCATATATCAGCCTCCTGACTTTTGTTAATTTATATGTAACAGGCGGTCTGCAAAAGTGTGCAAACCGCCTTTAATTCGTTTTGCCTTCGTCCGATCCATTTTGTTTCGGACGTTTTCCGCAATATTTATCCCCGATACCCGTTGCGGCGGAACTCTGCAGGCAATCGACAGCGTATCGATCTCATGGGCGTTTCACCCGCTCTTTTAGCCCCTACTGGGAAGTATCATTATCCTCACACGTTTCATCGCCTTTTCGGAAAGCTGTTCCGAATTTTGAAACGTCACATTTATCGCTCATCCTTTCGGAGTCTTGGCGTGTGGTTTCTTTGGCTGCCGAGATTTCATACCAGCCGTGTGATCAACGTACTTGCAGAGTTGATATTCTATTGTCAAGTTACTTGGAGCTTTTATTCTCCTTACACTTGTATAGGGGTAGAAGTCTGGTATTTAACAACCGTTTTTTATTGTGATCTCAAAAGTTTGTTAAGCTTGCACAAAATCCTACGTTTCTTTTTGTGAATATTTTGCTGAGTGGTATGTAGAAAACAAGCGACCTCGTTTTCCGTTTTATTTTCAAAATATATTGCAAAGATCAACCTTCGTTCATCCTCTGAAAGTTCATTCAGACAGCTATACAGCTTTTCGCATTTAATATTTTGTATCACTCTTCTTTCGACGTCGTCATTTTCTGTTCGGAACTCCTGAAAGTTTTCAAGTTCTCCGTTAATGTTTCCTTTCAACGCAGAGAACTGGATCTCGTGCTTATAGAACGATTTATTGTTGTCATCAATATTCCATTGGGTTCTATTGTAATATGTGCGGATCTTTTCGCTTACTTCAATTTCAACGTATCTTTTGGTTATAGTGTCATAAACACTTACTATGTTTTTGCTCATTTTTTATTCCTCCGTTTTGATTTTCTTGTTCTGAATCAAAACGAAGGCTTATGGATATTTGGCTATGTATTGCTGCCAGTATTTAAAAATGGGCATAAAAAAACTCCATTTCTGCTCTTAAAGCAAAAATGGAGTTAACAAAAATAAAAAAATAGAAACCGACACTAGCTTTAAAAGCTACTTGTCAGGCTTCTACTCCGATTTTAAACAAACGTGTGATGCTTGTACTAAGTAATTAATATTATTTAATGGTTTTAACGTTATTGTTTCTCGGCATTTCCAACACTTGATCATAACTGCAAAGTTTGTACCGAAATAACTATTCTCGCCTTTTCCTGTTATTACATCAAAAAGTCTGCCACCACATATTGGGCAGCGTATATGATGTATATTATCTATTGTCAATCTATCAATCCTCCGACGTTTAGCTGGTAAGCTAAACTGATGCTAAATAAATTTGCGGCATAAACCGCAAAATTATTTGTTCATTTTTGAAGTTGGTCTATGAAATCAAGCCAATCTTTTTCTGTTGCACTATTTTCCTGTGCTTTACGAATCGCTTTTGTTACAATATTATTGCTCTTTAGATATGTAATAATGTCCGGACTAATTGTATCATTTGATGCTGCATAGAGATCATATATTTTATGTGTTTCCGCTTCGTCCAAGTGCAATTTATTAATCATTCGGTCAAGCACTTCAATAGTTGGATTGCTTCTTGCTCCGCTTTCAAGTTGACTGAGATATGCTGTAGATATCCCAATCTGTCTTGCGAGTTCTTGCTTGGTCATAGAGTGTTGTATTCGTTTCTCGGATATGAACTGACCGAATCTGAGTTTGTCAGTCATGTTTTGTGTTCTTTACTGAACTACGATTTTAAAAACAGAAACACCTGCAAAATCGTACAATTCAGTATATTGATCAAAATTTTTTACATTTGAAGCTCTCCAAGCATTTATAGTCATAAAAATTCTCCTTATTAAATTTCATATGATGCATGAGTCTTATTTAATTATACGTTTTACATTATCGATGTCAACAAAATTGGCATAAGGTGAAGATGTTTAGCACGAAATGCAAAGATCAGAAAACTAACATAATATGCTTGACCTTGTTGTTTTATTATGGTAAAATAAAAAAGAACCCTGATACAAATTCAGAGTTCTAAATTGAATTATTTTTTTGACTTTCCTATAACCTCAATGAAATACGCTAAATGCTCACGTTCTGCGTTGTCCATCTTTGCCATTATTTCTACAGCGTCGCCTATAGTCATTTTATTTGTTAGCTTTATTGCATAAGTGTCATTAAGATTTGTCCTGCTTGCACTTTTGCCGAGAATATAATCTGTAGTAACGTTATAAAAGTCGGCAAGTCGATACACAACTTCTGTAGGTGGGACAGTTAATCCTTTTTCATAGTGAGAAATCGTGCTAGGAGAAAGATGAAGATGTTTTGCTATATCTGTTTGTGTTAGAAAGTTTAGCTCTCGCAGATTGATCAAGATTTTGGCGATAATGAGCTTTTGTTTTTCGCCAAAAACATTTGAGCTTTTAACTCGCTTTTTCATAATATACGATCCACCTACCTTTCCGATTCCAACATTTTTATTATAGTATAAATATATTTAGAAGTCACAAGTTTATATTATTTATAACAAATCGGCGAAATTTGTCGATTATTTATATTGTGAATATAATTGATGTGATTTATACTACATTATAAGGAGGAAATACATATGATCAGAGTAGCAATATGTGATGATAATAAAGTATTTGTTAATAATATGTCACAAGCTGTCAAATCCGAATTTAAAAGACAGAATAATGAAGATATTGAGTTAGAAACTTACATTTCAAGTGAATTGATGTATCAGCACCACTTAATAAAACCATTTGATTTGGTTTTTCTTGATATTGATATGCCGGAGCCGGACGGTTTTCAATTAGCAGCTAAGATTTCAAGTTCAAACGACTGTTACATAATTTTTGTTACCAATCATCCTGAACTGGTTTATGATAGTCTTTATTTCCGACCACTGAATTTTATAACCAAAAGCAATGATTCTTTTTTCACAGAAAAACTACATAGTGTGGTTAATCAGCTCTTCAATGAAATGAAGCAAAACACAATTATTATTTTGGAAAATAAAGAAGTCGGAAGAGTTCCGCTGCAAATAAAGAACATTTATTATATTGAGAGCAGTAAACATTATGTTATCTATCATTCAGAACATAACGAACCGATAAAGATCAGAGGTAATATTGGTGAATTGGAGATTCATTTTTCTCAATATGATTTTGCTCGGATACACAAGAGTTTTCTAGTTAATCTTCGTCACATTTTTAATATAGATAGAAATAAAGACGAGATAATTTTTAAGCAAGGCTTTAGATTAAATATGAGTAAAAACTACAAACAAACTGTTGATGAGAAATTAACACAGTATTTGAGGAAGACAAAATGAAGAACTTGCTATGGAAATGCTTTGAGCTTGTGATTAATTATTATCAGGGCTTTATTATGACATGGTTTGTGTATAGATTTCTAAATCCTAAATCTCTCAAACAGGCAAAAACATTTCTTTCGATTTTTAGTATCATATTTGGAACAACCATAACCCTGTTAAATCACATCACTTTATATGAGGGATTTACAAGTACTTTATATTTAGTTATATTGTTGGTATATGCCATTATTGCCTTTAACGACAGTATTATTAAAAAACTACTATCAACGATCATTCCCAATATTATTCTGCTGCTTATCACTTCTGTTGAACTTAATTTATTATCATCTCTAAATAGAATAAGCGTCAAGGACTTGATTACAAATGATAATAGCGTAAGATTCATGACTTTGATTGTAATCCAGATTTCTCTTTGGATCTCCTTGAAAATTATAATCAAGCTGTTCAAATTCTCTGACAGTTATACAATATCAGATTGGTCTCCGATTATCACAGTATTAATATCTTCCTTTATTCTAGTATCACTTCTCCATGTACTTTCACTCAATGCGGATGATACGCAAAGAATATACATCAATTTATCATACCTGGTTATCATTATACTGAATTTCCTAATGTTTTACGTTATTTATTCACTCTTCTTCAAGAATGCTCAGATAAAGAATATGAAGGTACTATCCGTAAAAGAACAGTATATGGAACAGTATGTTAATAATGCGGAGACTCAATACGAGCTGATCAGAAAAATAAGGCACGATATAAAGGATCAACTTACCACCGTTTATGAATTGCTCACAAGTGGCAAAACCGAAGATGCTTTGGAATTTATTGAACAATCCAACGGCATTGTTAAAGCTACAATGACATTTGTTCAAACCAATAATCCAGTTGCAAATGCAATAATCAACTCTAAATTGTCTACTGCATCAACTTTAGGAATAAAGGTGTCATGTATTACGGTAAATGACTTTGTAGGTATCAATGAGCTTGATCTATGTGACTTATTGAGCAATACTTTGGAAAATGCGATCACAGCCTGTGAAGCTATGCCGCCAGATTTAAACAAGTTTATCTATTTGGAAATCAGTAAAGAAAACAACATTTATACATTTATAGTGAAAAATTCTCTAGATAAGTCTGTTATTAGCGAAAATCCAAAATTAAAAACCACAAAGAAAGATATCATAAACCATGGACTTGGCACTTCTATTATTAGGGACATAGTAAATAAATACAGTGGAAGATATGATTACTATGAAATTGACAATGCTTTCTGCTGCTCTATAATCTTAGAAACTTAACTCATATGATAGCTCGGCTTATGCCGAGTTATTTTTTTGTGCCTGAAAACTGCACAATATGCCAAAACGCTTGACGAAAGATATTTTATATTGTAAAATTCAAAAAAAGCAAGGTGAAAATTATGAATTACTTGGTATCTCAGATTGTTAATTTTATTACGGAACAAGATGTAATCAGTGATGAATCAGATGTACAAGACTTTTATAGATATGGAATAGAAATAAGTATTTCATCGTTACTTAACATAGTTCTTGTTGTAATAGCAGGTATCCTTATTCATCATATAATCGAAAGTATTGTTTTTCTTACACTATTTATACTTATCAGATCATTCACCGGAGGCTATCATGCCGACACATACTTTAGGTGCAATCTATTGATGTGTACTACATTCATATTAACCGCTTTAGCCAATAGTATATTTTCTAATAAATTCTCCCTATTGATTATTATTGTTTTAATCTGTGTTACTGAACTGATAGTTTCTATCTTGGGTCCTATAGAGAATAAGAATAAACCAATTGATGATTCGAAAAGAATAAAGCTTAAAATAATAGGGATAGTTATAACTTTAATAATTAATTGTACCGGATTGTTTCTTTCGAGAAGTTATCTAGGTACAATGATTATATTAACAACTTTTTTAATTGCCTTGCTCATGATTGCAGCAAAGATTAAAGAGAGAGGAAGTGATTAATGTGAAAAGTTTAAAAAAACTACTAGCTGAAATGATTCAGAAGATTGCAAAACATACAGCAATTTTGGCTTGTGGAGCAGCTTCGGCATACGGTGGATATCAGACTAAAGAGCCAAAGAACATCTACAAGAGATAAGCATCAAAAAACACAATTCAAAAGATTGGCATATTCGACTATTACGATCTACACTAGTATAGTTTTGAGCTGAATTAATCATTTTGTGCAGGAAGAAGATTGATTCAAAGGTTTTCAAAGTACTGTAATACTTGTCATAGCAAGTATAGAAATTGTCTTTTACTTTGCTTAAAGATGGTTTTTTTAGAATACAGACTTTAGGTCGGGAGTATTGCGTTTGTCTTATGATGAAAGCAATAAAAAATTTCAAGGAGGTTTTCAATATGAAACTTAAGAAGAAAATTGCGGCTATGGGTGCTGCTGTTATGATAATGGCTTCTATGAGTGCTATAGGTGCTAGTGCGTATCAAGCATCATATGAGGATAGTTATCGAATTATACTTGCATATACGTCTTATACTCCAAGCGAGACAGATTCAGTGGGAACGGTAACGAATCTTTCAACTACAAAAACAAATTACTCTGTACAGTCAACCCTTTATTACAAGACTTCTGCAGCAAAAATCGGTTCTTATACTCCTTCTGGATGGAAAAAAGGTACGCTGTCCAAAGGTCAGCTTTTGAAAGCAACAACAACCCATAACCGTAATACTAGTTATAAGTATTCTGCCAGAACTCTAGTCATGAAAGATAATAGAGTTTTTAAGGATATTCAGTCTGATTACTAATATATAACCCTGAGGAGCTAAAGCTCCTGCGGCAAGCTTGCTTCGTCGCAGCCGATGAAAAGCTACGCTTACATCGGGCTTTGCTCCGAATTAAATATGCATTAAAGAAATTTTAATAAAAATCAATTGAACATTTTACAAAGGCAATGCATTATCTGAATAACATCAGATAATGCATTGCCTTAATGGGTTTGAAGGAGGAAAGAATGTACACGCTGAAAAATCTTAGAAATATGATGAAAAATCATACCGGTATGCTGGTTCTACTTGTGATTTCTATGTTTGTTTCATTCGGGGTTTTGTTTTTCGGTGTTGGATTGTACTATCAGTACAGCAAAAATATTGAGGACGGCGAAATTGACAGCTATGCTGTCGGTTTTTCCATAAATGACATTATTACAAAAAAAAATTTTTGTGAGTTTGTGAAGAATATGCCGAATAAGCTTATGGGTGATGTTTCATATATTACCTGTTTTTCGTCCACGCAGGTAAGCGGAATTGATGAGGAAATACCTGTCGCATTCTATCTTCAGTATTCTGAAGGAAAATTTGAATATTCCGATAACGTATTTCAGCCAATGATTGATGACCTTGTAATTAAGGACGGCAGTTTTTTCACGCAGGAGCAATATTCAAACGGAGAAAAAAAGGCTGTTGTAATGGGCAGCGGAAATGTAAATCAGCCGACTTCAGCACCCGAATATACAAATTCGGTTACAGCATTCGGCCAGAGCTATGATGTTATCGGCACAATAAACCCTGCTAACAGCAGCTATTTTTTTTACAGTATCTATGTTCCGTTCAGCTCAGTCCCCGACGATACAATTATGAACGACGGGGTTTATCTTGCACTCAACAATAAAATCACTAAATCTGAATATGATGATTTTACCGCATATATCAGCGAATTTTTCAAAGATAAAATCACTCTTTATGAACCGGCATTCGACTTGGCATCAAACACTTCCTACTACATAACAGTTGTACTGATTTCGGTAATCATTGCCATTCTTTCGGCATTGAACATTTCCATTCTGTATAATTACATCATTATCAGCAGAACAAGACAACTGACCATTATGCGTATCTGCGGAGGGTTAACCTCAAATCTGAGCATATCAACCGCAAATGAGATTATTCTTATTATGCTTCCTGTAAGCATTATTTCAGCTTTGTGCTATGATAAATTTATTCTTACTGTACTTTCAGCTAAATTTCCGCTTATGAAAGCTGCATATAATCCATATGTTTACGCAGAAATAATTTTGATTTACTCTGCAATATCGTATCTTCTTAATCTGTTTTTGCTTCATCATAATCTCGGCAAAAAAATTAAGGAGGGATTGAAATGAGAATTAAGTTATACGGCAGGGTTATCGGTATATTCCTGAAAAAGCACTCGTTTATCAATGTTTTAATAAGCCTCCAGCTGATTGCTGTTTTTGTTATCGGAATAATTATGACATCGATAATAGACGAAAAGGCTTCCTCATATGAGGCTGTCAAACCGCTGCTTAATGGCGAGGGATTGTATTGTGGTGGATATTTTTTGAAAGATAATGAAAATGGCGGACTTTTGGAAAACACAGATGAAATCAAAACTCAGCTGAAAGATGTTGATTTTATCTCGTCTGTAAACTTTGCGTCCCTGCAAACAGGCGTTGATACACAAACTAACGAGGTTAAGACCGCATATGCACTTGTATATGATGATTATTCTGCAAATCTTTTTCGCCCGACAATAGAAAAAGGTTCGTGGATAACTGATTCCAAGCAATCCGATGATATACCGCAGGCTGTAATTACCCGAAATTATCAAGGCTATAATGTTAATGATATTGCTGAATTTGAAACTGAAAATGGAACGTTGAAGGTCAGAATAATCGGTGTAATTGGTGATAATGAAAAATACCTTGGAGCAAACTCGGAATATGAATCAAATGAACCATCCTATCAGTTAATGCTTTCTACACATTTCAACTGTCTGAATGACCAGCTTAAAAACAAAGGCTTTACAAACGAGGAGATTGCTTTGAAACTCGAATCTCTTGGGTATTCAGCGGACAGCATTGTATATAATGAACCTGTATTGTTTTTTACAGATAAGGAGTGGAATAAAACCGATTTGGATTCAGTAATGTCAGACTCCCTTTTTATAAAGTACAACCGGAATATTTCCGATGATGAAAAGCTTTACAACAGAAAATATATCAACGAGAATCTTTCTGTATTATCATTTGCGATACAGTTTTCTCAGTTGAACAACAACAGTCAGACCATTGTTTATAGAGAGTTGTACACATTGATGCCAATAATGTGTGCAATATACCTGCTTGTACTGATTGCGTCAGTGAGCGTTAATGCGATTAACTGCAAAAATAATATAAGAAACGAAGCCATACTGTATTTGGGTGGTGCAAAAAGAAAACAGTTGCTTACAATCAATGTAATTTACAATGGGCTGATTTGCATTGTGTCTTTGATAATTTCAATAGCAGGATCGTTGATTTTCTACAAGGCAGGATTGTTCAGCAAAACAGTAATTACATTGGGCTGGAAACCGATCACCATTTGCCTGATTGTGTGTGCTGTATATATCTTGGTATCCTGTATCATTTCCTGCATTATCCTCACACCAAAGGCTTTGAAAAAAGCAATAATATTATCGGAGGAATAGTAATGGTAAAACTTAATAACATAGTAAAAATATATAATTCAAAGAAAGCCAACGAATTCAAGGCTCTCCACGGTGTTTCGGCAGAAATTCGGGACGGTGAGCTTATTGCGATTATCGGAAAATCGGGTGCAGGAAAATCAACGCTTCTGCATATTTTAGCCTGCATTGACAACTATCAGGAGGGCGAATACTACATTGATGATGTGCTTGTGAAAGACCTTTCCGAAAGTCAGTATGCAAAAATCAGAAACGAGAAAATCGGGATGGTTATGCAGGATTTTGCACTGGTTGAGGATTTCACGGCACTGGAAAACGTGATGATACCGCTGAATTTTTCCAAAAAGAAAGTCAGTGACAAGAAAGAAAAAGCCCTTGCGGCACTGAAATCGGTAGGCATTGAGGAGCTTGCCAAAAAGCTATGCAGCAAACTTTCGGGTGGACAGAAGCAGCGTGTGGCAATTGCCAGAGCGATAGTCAATGAACCGTCAATGATTTTGGCGGACGAACCGACGGGAGCGCTGGACACAAAGACTTCCGCTGAGATTATGGAGCTTTTCAAGTCCCTGAACAAACAGGGCAGGACGGTTGTTATAGTTACCCACGACCCGAAGATTGCGGAGCAATGCGGCAGGGTTATTGAGATTAGTGACGGGAATATTGTTACAGCAAAATAAATTGTGGAGTGAAAACAATGAAAATTACCGATTATGTAGATCTGTTCTATCCGTCGGCGGAGGCTGAGGAGTATGCAAAAAAGCGGCAGAAAAAATATGAAAATTATCCGCAGGATTTTATGGTCAATCTTGAAACGGATAACATAGCAAAACTTATTGCACCTATGAATTTTGCTGTCGCAACATCTAAAATGAAAGAGTTTACAGATGACATTGAAACCCTTGATTACAGGCTGGATTGTCTTGAGGACTTTATGAATGTCCCCGAACTTAACGGCAGATTTCGACAGCTGATAAATGAACTCGCAGGAAACAGAATTGACTTTTCAGATGTTGATTGTGTCAACTCGTTTATGCAGATTAAGACCCATATGGACAGCCTTGAAGAATTTCTCGGCTGCATTGAAAACATCAACAGGTTCTTTGCAAAGTATAATCACGCAATTAAGTCGGTAGCGGTAAAAAGGCTTGCACAGTTTTTTGAAAAACTGCCAAAAAGCGAGAACATTTTCGAAATAGCATACAGCATTTCACAGCTGAAAGATACCTTTTCAAAAACCATACGGAGCGTAAAAATCGGTGTTAATTTTGATTCGGCTATGAATCCCGACAGTGCAGGACTGCTTGAAATCGGATATGACAAAATTTATCCCAAGGGAAATATTCTTGAAAAGCTTGTGTTCAAAAGTTTTGCAGGCAGAGAGCAGTTTATTGGCGAGGAGCATTTCAACTCGGCAACAAGGCACACTCCTATTGATATAGACACTGCCCTTTTCCGTGAACTGAGCAAATACACAAAGGAGTTCGCCCTGCGGATTGCCGCAGCACTTAAAAGCTATCGTTCCTCGGTTTTTTCAGACCTTTCGGAGCTGGAATCACAGCTTGACTTCTATGGCGGAGCGGCACAGTTTATATCAAGTGTTAGGGCAAGGGGAATGAAAATGTGCCGACCGAAATTTCTCCCCTCTGAGAAGCGTGTTACAAGGCTGAAAAACGTCTTTGACCTCAACTTCTACAGGCAGCTTGTTACGCAAAATCCGCAGGAAATTCTGACCGAAAAAATTGTTGCAAACGATATTGATATGTCAGATTACGCACGGTTTTATATGGTGACGGGAGCAAACAACGGCGGAAAAACCACTTTCGCAAGAGCGGTGGGAGTATGTCATTTAATGGCACAAATGGGATTGTACGTTCCTGCGGAAAGTGCAGAGATTTCCCCTGCCGATTACATATTCACCCATTTTCCAAAGGAAGAAGCTGTCGGAATAAATTCAAGCCGATTTACCACGGAAATCAAGGAGCTGAAAAAAATCTGCGAATATATGACCGACAGAAGTCTTGTTATTTTCAACGAATCCATTCAGTCAACCACGCCAGTTGAGTGCTTAAACATTGCAAAAATTCATCTTGAAATTATAGCGGCAGTGGGGGTAAGGGGATTTTATGTCACTCATCTAACAGAACTTTATAATGAAATTCAGCGGATAAACAACAAAAACTATCCCACAAAGGTGGGAAGTCTGGTATCCTGCACAGACAGTGAGGGCAAGCGTATGTACAAGATGAAAGCCGCAAAGCCGCCTATTGAAAGTCTTGCATACACGGTTTACGAAAAATTCGGAGCAAAGCTTGAAGACGTACTTGCAAAGTCGGGTGATAAGAATGGACAAGCGTGAAAACCTTTTGCAGTTTCTTGATTACGGTGGAAACGAGCTGTTTTCAAGCCTTATGGAAAGTGACAGCGACAGACCGCAGGCGTTGGACAGAATGTGCATTTTACTTCGCAAGGCTGTGATTTTCGGGAAACTGAAAGGCAGAGCTGCGGCATACCAATATATGATTTCAAAGGCAAACCAAATGGGATTTATAAAGTCAAAAAAAATATATGCCTACAGGCTGACAGCTGCCGAACGGGAGCGGATTACAGAAAAAGTCTGCAAGTCAACAGGTGCGAAATATTTTTTCAAAAAGTATGGAAAGAACGTGATAATTTATTCTGCACTGCTTGGGGCGGCTGTGATTTTGGTTGTGCTGATATATAATTATATGCACTCGGAAAAATATCTGAAAAGAATGTACCAGGCGGCTGAGGAAACTGTAATTATAGAGTCGGCATACAAAACCGATTACGGCATAAAGCTTACCATACACAACAATTCACTTGCGGACTATTACATCTGCGATTTGCCGACCTTGAAATATACTGACGAATATGATGACCGGGCAATCGGAACATATTATCATTGTAAAAATGCAAAACTTTAAGATTGTGTTATATACAAGTTTGACAAAAAATGACCTGATTCTAAATTCTGTATAGCTGCGGAATGGCATATCAAAATTAAAGAGCAAATCTATTTGATGAGATCGTCGAAACCACCGTCGGTCTTATCTGCATATTTTCATAAAAGTATTCTGTGCAAGATACAGCATTTTGAACAGTCTCTCATCGGTTGGAAATAACGACTTTGTTTTGGTGACCTTTCGCAGCTTACTGTTAATTCCCTCAATCGCATTGGTAGTGTAAGTCAGCTTTCTCAGTTCCTGCAGAAACTTGAAGTAAGTGCTTAGATTCGCCCGATTTTCATACCATGACTTTGAAATCTTTGGATACTTCTTGTCCCATATTGATGCAAATTCGTCAATGGCATCATGCGCAGAAGGCACATCAACAGCGGGATAAACACATTTTAAATCAGCCATAAGTTCTTTCTGACACGCTCAGACCTAAATATTGCGGATATGCTCTTCAATGTCAGCAGTTGACACACCTTTTGCGTAACATTGAGATGATTTTATTCTCCATGTCCGAAGAAATTTTGGGCTGATTTTTCCAAATAAGCTGCAGCTCTGGCCCTGCGAAAAAATCTCTGTAAATTCAACAACAGTGATAAAAAACGATATTGTGGAGCGGCTTGAAAAACAGCCGCTCATTTTTTTACAGTATACAATAAATACCGTAATTTGTCAAGGTTCTTCAACAGTCAGTCTGCTGGAATGGAGCGTAGCGGAATGGAAGCAGACTGACTGTGCCGGCTCAGCTTAGCCTGTCGAGATACATGATCTCCAGCTCGCCAAGAACTATGCCCCAGTTTCTCAGCGGTATAGTCCATTTTTTCGCTATTTCATGCGTTGCAAGATACAGTACCTTCAGGAGCGCCGTATCGCTCGGAAATACGCTTCTCTGCTTGTTCAGACGGCGATAGCCGCTGTTGAGGCTTTCAATGGCGTTGGTGGTGTAAATGACCTTTCTGACCTCCGCTGAGAACTTGAAAATCGGTGAGATAACGTCCCAGTTCGTGTGCCAGCTCTTCATAGCGTTTGGATAATCTTTCTCCCACTTTTTTGTTACACGTTCAAGCTGCTTATAGCAATCCCACAAAATAGAGCCTGAGTTGACAAAGGGAGTATAATATAGACAGAGGTGGTAAAAAATGCTGCATAATGAAGCAAGAGAGTTACTGGTAGAAGCTTATGAAAAAACAGGTAAAGCAAAAGAAGTGGCAGAGTGCTTTTCAGTAGATACAAGTACGGTGTATCGTTTGAATCGGCAGAAGAAAGCCACCGGTTCCATATGTATTCTTGGTTTCACCTTTCTCAAAGCAGGCCTGCCCGAACAGCGCCGCCTGCTGGTCGCCCGCCGCGCCGCAGATCGGCACGCCCGCGAGTGCCTCAAGACCTTCGATCCCCTCTGCCACCGTGCCGTAAACCTCGGAATTCGACACCGGACGCGGCAAAATATCCATCGGAATATCCAAAAGCGCGCAAAGCTCTTCGTCCCACGAAAGCGTGTGGATGTTGAAGAGCATTGTGCGGCTGGCGTTGGAGTAGTCGGTCACGTGGACCTTGCCGCCCGTCAGCTTCCAGATGAGCCACGTCTCCACCGTGCCGAACAGCAGCTCCCCCCGTTCCGCCCGCTGCCGGGCGCCGGGGACGGTATCCAGGATCCAGCGGATCTTGGTGCCGGAGAAATAGGCGTCGATGACGAGGCCGGTCTTGGCGCGGAAGGAATCGGTCAGGCCCTTGGCCTTGAGCGAGTCGCAGTATTCGCTCGTCCGGCGGCACTGCCAGACGATGGCGTGGTGGATGGGCTCACCGGTGACCTTATCCCAGACGATCGCGGTCTCGCGCTGGTTGGTGATGCCGATGGCGGCGATGTCGGCGGCAGTTGCGCCGATCTTCTGCATGGCCTCGACAGCGACACCTAGCTGCGTGGCCCAGATCTCATTTGCGTCGTGCTCGACCCAGCCGGGCTTCGGAAAGTATTGGGGGAATTCGCGCTGCGAGACGCTGCACATTTCGCCGCTCTCATTGAAGAGAATGCAGCGGTTGGAAGTCGTGCCGGCGTCCAGGGCCATGATGTATTTTGCCATGAATACGTCCTCCTTATCTTTCTTGCAGATTAAAATGAATCACTCTATGGTGGTATCTTCTAACTGTCAGTATACAGGAAACCTGTGCCGCTGTCATTAGACAAGCTTGGAATAATGTCAAAATCAACAAAAAATAAAATTTTATCGATTGATTTATAGCGTATATGCACACAACATTCTATGCGCAAAGCCAGAGAATAGAAGGGCTTCAAAAATAAAGAATCAAATCTGCTGTACGGTCAGGAACAGCGCCTGAAGCTGGTGCATAAACGCTTCCGCGTCGAGCGGCGTCCGCCGAGCGACGAGACTGTCGAC
>OHME01000767.1_pt1 | contig 14715 bp, 14 predicted proteins | sample 1569201 | NCBI WGS metagenome assembly OHME01 (sample SAMEA3879587, study PRJEB24766) | human gut metagenome | biome: human-associated habitat; feature: feces | place: USA | collected 1985/1987
TTCGATATCAGACAATCGGAACTGATGAAATGCTTCTTGCGTGTAGGCATCTTATGGACAAGTCCATAAGCCAATTCGCCGCTCGTCAAATCTGTAAACAGTTTGACTCGCTTGTGCTCATTGTATCATAACTCCGGTTGTCGTTCTATACCGATTCGGAATTATCTTCTAAGAGATTGGAAAGTCTTTGTGCCGCCATATTCGGATTCTTGGAATAGGTCCTTATGATGTCAGCTATATCATTAAATGCGTTGACTGAGTGTGTAATCTCCCGCAGGAACATTATCTCGTTATATTCCTGATTGGATACAAACCCCATCTTGGCTGCTACATCTGCATATTCTGTGTTCCCCTTGAAGTTATTGCAGGCATTTGTAAATGAATCAGCAAATAGCTTGTATTCATTTAATATTGCAAGCAACAGGTTCTTGGCAAAATCTTCGTCTGCGTTATCAAGGTTTGTTGGAAGGTTTTCGATAATATCTGTCATTGCGTCTCTTATAAGAAGTTCTTTCTTATCTGTTATATCTGTTTTGTAGCTGTCAGTTTTGCCTTTGAGCCATTCCACAGATACATGAAGTGCTTCAGAAAGTCCTTCAAGCACCATTTTCTTGGTATTGTCGATTGTTCCAGCTTCATAACGCTGTATGGTGGAAGCTGTGACTCCCATCTTGTCTGCAACATAAGGTTGTGTAAGGTTTAATTCTGTTCTGCGGCTTTTCGCCCTCTCGCCGATAATACGGCGAAGTTCCTTATCCTTCATGTTGTCTGCCTCCTTTTTGATTATTCCTTTCGGTATGTCCATACTATATCATATAAAAATTAAAATTGCAATATGCAATGCAATAATTATCTTTGTGATTTCGTAACGCTTGACAACAAAATATAAAAGCGATATACTGACAGAAAAAATAAATTGCATAATGCAATTTGAAAGGAGATGGTTAAATGACGGAAAGAAGGATAGCTTTATCGATAGAAGATGCTGCCGACTATACAGGAATCGGAAGAAACACTCTGAGAAAACTTGTTGAGTGGGAAAAACTTCCTATTCTAAAGGTCGGAAGAAAAGTCCTTATAAAGACTGATATGTTGGAAAAGTTCATGGAAGTCAACGAAGGCAGAGACTTGAGAGATAAGAGCAGCGTAAAAGCAGTCACAAGAAAAGTGATAACTTAAAAGGGGCGGCTTCTAATGAAACCGACCCTGATATATCAGACCGAAGCCATGATATACCTACACGCAAGAGGATTATAACATGTGCTTCTTCTGATATGCAACAACCAATTATCGGAATGGAAGGACAGGCAATGCAAAGTGGTGGCAAAAAGCGGTGGCATTTTAAGAAAGTGATGGCATAATGTGGTGGCTTTTCTCAAAAATGGTGGCAAAAAGTGCCACCAACTGACACTTCAAATTAAGACAAAATTTTTATTACTATGAAAAGTGGTGGCAGAAAGTGATGGCATTTTGAGAAAGTGGTGGCATAATCCAGTGGTTTTTATAAAAAGCGATAGCACAATCTGGTGGTTTTATAGATGAGGATGAAAAGTGTTTTACAATCGCCTTTATAGGAAATATCACAAGATATCAAAGCCCTCGGCGTTTGAGAGCGAAATACACCCCTCGCACAAACCTACGGTTTATGCTCAGCGTATTTCGCCCTTGCAGGGGGCAAAGTCACGCAGGCGTGACCTATACAAATGCTGTCGCATTTGGTTATGCCGGATACGGCAATAATTTTACATCAACATCACTTATATTATCTGTTCGTACTCCATTCCCACTATCAGAGGAAGGAGAACAAAGCACATTGACAACAAGACATTCATTTATACAGATGACGAAGCTGTCGAATGTCCAGGGAAGAATAACCTATATATCAAGCCATGCGAAGCAGGAACATCTTTATGCAGTCTATGAAACAACAGAAAGAAGTTATTGGACGGAACTTGCACGATGCAACCAGCAGGAATTTAAGAAAGGCGGCGTTTCAGGAAAGTGTATTGAGGCGAGGGAACTTATCATAGCTTTGCCAGAAGCACTTTATGAACAGGGAATGCCCAATATACTGTTAAGATCGTTTACCGATAAATTTAAGGAAAAATATGGTGTGGAATGTGTCGCAGCACTTCATCACAACAAGCGTATGACAAATTTCCATATTCATCTTATTTTTTCTGAAAGGCAGTTGTTAGCAGAGCCTGTTATCAAGACTGCTACAAGGAATATGTTTTATGATGAATATGGTAATCATGTACGAACCAAGAAAGAAATACTTGATGAAGCTGGCAATATTCGCAAAAGGTGTAAGGTTATAAGGAAAGGCAAAGTTTATGAGAAGAAGCTGTTTACCTCAAAGAATACGAAATTCAAACAGGACGATTTTCTTGATGAGGTAAAATTATTCTACACTAGAATGATAAACCGCTGGATAACGGATGAAAAAGACAGACTTACGGTATTTGACCGCAATGGACCATATCTTGCTACAAAAAAGATTGGAAAAAATAATCCAAAGGCTGAACAGATTGAACAGGATAATAAACTCCGAATGGACTGGAATCGGGAGGTTGACAGGGCAATCATAAGTGATGTTCCAATGGAAGAAATCTTACAGATAAAGAGGGAACATATCATAGAACCGATAAAAAGGTCGATTGAACTATATGGGAACAAACCTAATCGTCTGGCATTGATACTGAATATGGCGATTACAGAACTGGCACTGCTGATATCAAAGGTGCTTGAAGCTGCCAGAACTATTTGGGGTAAGATACAGCATACGGATGTTGTGATAGCTGATAAGACTGATAATGTAAGTCATATAGTGGCAGATACAGTTCCGTACATTGAAGAAAATACAATTGCTGAGGATATAAAACCAAAGCAGGGGGAATTAGTTGAGAATATTATTACTTCACCATCGAAAGATATGGTTGTTACTCAGAAATCACCTACACAGCCTATAATGACACCAGTGGCAGCCGCTTATACAAAACTAAAGAAGATAAAGGAAGAGCTTGATAATCAGAATAAACTTATCTTTGAGGCAGAACAGCAAAGAGTTAATTTTGAGATTGAATTGTCAGATTTAAAAGGTTTGGCAAAGTTCACAAGGAAAGCTGAGTTGCAGAGAAAGATTGATGAAAAGACAGATTATATTAATCGCCTGAAAATTGGACTTTCAAACATGGTTCGTAACTATGGATTTGATAACATGAACGAATTTTATCTAAGTTATAAAGAATCCAAAATGGCATTTGCAGATTATCTGCAGAAAGTTGAAGATTGGGAGAAAGGCTGTGACAATGTAGTTGTTTCAAAGGATAAGACAGAAACAATTTCGGAGAAATTTGATAGACTGCAGAATGAGGTGAAAAGTTCTAGTCAATACAATAAACAGAACCAAGCCAAATGGGCGAGATAAATCTGTCTGTTTTCCTAATTTTATGGATTCCCAAGTTCTACTATTCATGTTTACAAATTTGTTAGCATAAATTGATGACCTTTTCACAACAAAAAAAGGTCAATTCACAACATTCCGGATAGATATTGCATGAACTTATCCGATATAATAGCTATAAATATATGTAAGCAAGGAAGTGACAATATGCAAATAGCTATCTGTGATGATGAAGTATCTATGGTTCAGATACTGGAAGAAAAGATAAAAAAGTTATTGCCGGATGCGGTTATAGATAAATATTTATCGGGTGATGAACTGATCGCAAGTGGCAGTAAGCCGGATATTCTTTTTCTGGATATTCAGATGCCGGGAATGGATGGGATGGAAACGGCAAAGATGCTTCGTCAGGACAATGAGGATATGATACTCATTTTTGTGACAGCAGCAGAGGAGTATGTTTTTCAGGCATTTGATGTCGGAGCATTTCATTATCTGGTTAAGCCATTTTCCGATGAGAAATTGAAAGAGGTTGTGACAAAGGCAGTCCATAACATAAAAAGGAGTTCCAGACTTGAAAAAGACGAAAAATATATCATGGTACAGACCGCCGGAAGTCATATAAAAATTTTTCTGCGTGATATTGTGTATGCCGAGGTGTATAACCGGAAAGTTATTATCCATACACGAAGTACGGATATTGAATACTATGGTAAATTACAGGAATTAAGTGATATGGCAGGAACAGATTTTTTCCGAACACACAGAGCCTATCTTGTACATTTTAAATATGTAGAAAAATATGATGCAACTTGTGTAACTATGAAAAATGGAACTGCATTGATTGCAAAAAAGAATTATCCGGAGTTTGTGAGGAGGTATCTGAAGTATAACCAGAGGAAAGGAAATGAAGTCAGATGAGTTTAGTGGAAAGATGTTGGATGATCACATCGAAGTTTTCTGTTATTGCAATTTTGATTATTACAGGAATCTGTTTTGGTGTTTTTGTATATCCATATATGAAAAAGAAAAGGGAAGCTGCTCTGGTCAGTATTGTTTATATTGGAATTATGTCTGTGCTGTATCTGATACCGCAGCAGATTGGCAATTTTTCTGCATATATGCTGGGAGTTGTGGCTGCATTTCTTGTGATGTATGTACAGGACAGAAGAAACATCTATCAGAAAATATTTCTTGCAGTGACATTTTTTTCTATCCGTTGGCTTGCGGTTGCAATGGCAGACAGACTGGATGATTTTATCACAAAAGCTCTGGTTTTTGGGAATACGATTGCAGGAAGACAATGGCTGCAATATGGACTTTATGTTGGAACGAGAATTCTGGATATTGTGCTTTGTATCGTTTTCCTTGCAGTTGCAATCGGTCTGATCAATAAAGCATATGTATACAAAAATGATGAAATGAACGTTAAAGAGCTGGTAATGCTCATCATACCTTCTCTTGTGGGAGTTACAGGATATGGCATTCTGCAATATTATCTGAATATTTATGAAAAAGATACAGGAAAGAGCCTGACAGATACCTATGGATTTTATGGAGCTTTAAGCTTTGTGCATTATTTTATCTCTATCATAGCAATTCTTGTTATGACTACGATGTTTCAAAACTGGAAGGTGGCACAGGAAGAACAGACAGGGCAGGAGCTGGTATTAAATCAGGTCAGTGATATGAAAAAGCATATCGGGGAAGTGGAAAAGCTGTATCAGGATATCCGCAGCCTGCGTCATGACATGGGGAATCATATACAGATGCTGGAACATCTTGTGGCAGAGAATCATATGGATGATGCAGCAGAATATATGGAGCATTTGAAAAAGGAGTGGAATGAAATATCTCCTGAGATAAAAACGGGGAGTCCTGTCATTGATGTGATTCTGATGGAAAAGTTAAGAGAAGCAAAGGAAAAGCAGATTCGTTTTATATCAGATTTTCATTATCCGGGGGATACGAAATTAAATGCATTTGATTTAAGCGTGATCTTAAACAATGCACTGGATAATTGCATGGAAAATGTAAGTGGAGAAAATCCTTATATCAGTATCTCTTCTTTTCGGAAAAACAGTATTTTTATGATAACCATAAAGAACAGATATGAGGGAGAGTTAAATTATAAGGACAGTGATCTGCCGGAAACAACGAAATTCGGGAAGGAGCATGGAATTGGACTGCATAATATCCGGAGGGTTGCAAGGATGTATATGGGAGATATATCTTTAGAACAGGAGAATCAGGAAGTGATTCTAAGTATTATGTTAGGAGCAGGTGTTGGCTACACAAACCCGGAAGCTATAAAGAATTTAATGAAAAGCTATGATAAAGATGGAAATTATCTTGATTCTGTTACGGGATTAGCTGGCTTGCTTGTTACTGATAAGAATATTGCACAGAAACACAAAATCATCTCTATTCCAGAAAGCAGTCGAGAAGAAATGTATGAGCAGACCAAGCGGGAATTCCTGCAAAATAATGGAATTCAAAATGGCGATACCACAAAAAGAGGCGATGTTTATAATAACCTCTATAAAAAAGTGTCTATGAAGGATCGATTAGCCGCAGGAAATACACTGCAACAGTATGAAACAGCTTATAGGCAGGCATTTATTGCAACGGTCAAAGCAGCAGATCCGGAATGGAAATTAGGAAAGCCATTTTCGGCAGATCTGCTGGATAATGTATCAAGAGAAGATATTGAAAAATCTTTACATAATAACGGAAAAAATTTGGTACAAAGATTTATAATTAAAACAATTCTGCCGATATATAGAAAAGAACAGGTAAACGGATTTACAATGCGATATGCACAGGGAGGACAATGGATATGTCAATGAATGTAAACACAACCACGGCAGCTTATGCAAATTACCAGAACAACTACAAGACAGGTACAGCAGATAAGAAAAAAGAAGCGGCACAAACAACAGTAAATAGTAAGAACAATAGAAGTACGACGGAAAGTATAGCAGAAAAGAATCTAAGCAAAGCGGCACAAAAACTGTTGGGGGATTTGCGTGGTTCAAGATCCGATATGGATTTTATGGTTGCTGATTTTGAAAATGGTGATAATGCCAAGGATATTTTAGCCCAGAGTGATAAAGAATATACGGTTATTTTCTCAAAGGAAGAGATGGAGAAGATGGCATACGATCCGAAGTATTATGCTGAGAAAATGCATAGTATTGAAGGTGCACTTCGTATGTCAGATGAAATCAATGCTCAGTTTGGCTTTGAAAGAGCATTTGGTAAGACAAACGGAACAGAAAACAATGAAGAGACTGATACAAAAATCACGAAATTTGGCATCTCTTTTAATAGTGACGGAAGTACAACATTCTTTGCACAACTGGAAAAATCATCAGCCAGCCAGAAAGAATATCTTGAGAAACTTCAGGAAAAGAAAGCTGAGGAGAAAAAAGAGGCAAAGAAAAAGGAACAATCCAAGCAAATCGAAGTAAGAAAAACTACGGTTCAGGCAAATTCAAAAGAAGAACTTTTGGATAAGATCAAAAATATTGACAGGGATTCTATCAAACCGGAGGAGAATAAAATCGGCGGAAGGGTTGATTTTTTGATTTAGTGAATTTGGAACAGATGAAATATATGCCAATATGGAGGAATAATATTATGCAGATAACAAGAGATAATTATTCGCAATATGCTCAAATGGTTCAGCAGATGTTCGGGAAAAAAGCAAGTTCAAATGATCCGTTAGCACAATGTGATTATGGTAATTTCTCATTAAGATTTAAGCCTGTGGACATTAATTTTACCAAACCAAACTGGGATACTATCATGACAAAACGAGATAAACCAGCGATGTCAGAGGAAGAATTTGACGAAGCAATAAAAGAACTTGCAAGAAAAGAGTTTGCTACTGGAAAAAGGGATGATGATGCTTATCGAAAATTGTGTATGCAGCATGGAGAAACAGTATCTCCTGATAGAAAGGCTATATATGAATCAAGCATGAAAAAAACTGGTGGCAAAATGAATGCTGCATGTATGTTTTGGGATTCAAAAGGTAATAAAACGCTTTCTTATAATCCAGAGTCAAGAAACTGGAAAGCTATAAGTACAGATGAAGAATTTGCAAGAGCAAGAGTGTTTACATCAATTTATAATGATGAGTTAGCCCGTTTGAAGGAAGAGTATGGCGAAAAAGCGAAAGGAAATGTTTCTTATAGCAAAATAAAGGCAGATATATCCGCAGAGGAATCAAAGGAAAAGAACAATAATGAAGGAAATACTATTGATTTGCAGATTTAGATTGTTGATTGCGTTTTAGTAAATAGTAGATAAAAAACGGAAAGATATTCATCGCTGGTAGCGGCATTGAGTTCATAAATTACTACTACTCTAGATAAAAGTAGTATTCCGATAAGTTAAAAGATAAAGCAGATGCAAATAGACACGAATCCCAGCGTATACCAATGAAGGAGTTTATTTCATTTCTTTAATAGTGCAGACATGACTAAAAGACAGGGCAGTGAACCAATAATGGTTTACTGCTCTTTTCACAACAAAAAAAGGTCATTTCACAACAACTGTGGCAGATATAATCTGTTCGTCCGATATAATAAATATATTTATCAGACAAAAAGGAAGTGGCAAAATGCAAATAGCTATCTGTGATGATGAAGTATCTATGGTTCAGATACTGGAAGAAAAGATAAAAAAGTTATTGCCGGATGCGGTTATAGATAAATATTTATCGGGTGATGAACTGATCGCAAGTGGCAGTAAGCCGGATATTCTTTTTCTGGATATTCAGATGCCGGGAATGGATGGGATGGAAACGGCAAAGATGCTTCGTCAGGACAATGAGGATATGATACTCATTTTTGTGACAGCAGCAGAGGAGTATGTTTTTCAGGCATTTGATGTCGGAGCATTTCATTATCTGGTTAAGCCATTTTCCGATGAGAAATTGAAAGAGGTTGTGACAAAGGCAGTCCATAACATAAAAAGGAGTTCCAGACTTGAAAAAGACGAAAAATATATCATGGTACAGACCGCCGGAAGTCATATAAAAATTTTTCTGCGTGATATTGTGTATGCCGAGGTGTATAACCGGAAAGTTATTATCCATACACGAAGTACGGATATTGAATACTATGGTAAATTACAGGAATTAAGTGATATGGCAGGAACAGATTTTTTCCGAACACACAGAGCCTATCTTGTACATTTTAAATATGTAGAAAAATATGATGCAACTTGTGTAACTATGAAAAATGGAACTGCATTGATTGCAAAAAAGAATTATCCGGAGTTTGTGAGGAGGTATCTGAAGTATAACCAGAGGAAAGGAAATGAAGTCAGATGAGTTTAGTGGAAAGATGTTGGATGATCACATCGAAGTTTTCTGTTATTGCAATTTTGATTATTACAGGAATCTGTTTTGGTGTTTTTGTATATCCATATATGAAAAAGAAAAGGGAAGCTGCTCTGGTCAGTATTGTTTATATTGGAATTATGTCTGTGCTGTATCTGATACCGCAGCAGATTGGCAATTTTTCTGCATATATGCTGGGAGTTGTGGCTGCATTTCTTGTGATGTATGTACAGGACAGAAGAAACATCTATCAGAAAATATTTCTTGCAGTGACATTTTTTTCTATCCGTTGGCTTGCGGTTGCAATGGCAGACAGACTGGATGATTTTATCACAAAAGCTCTGGTTTTTGGGAATACGATTGCAGGAAGACAATGGCTGCAATATGGACTTTATGTTGGAACGAGAATTCTGGATATTGTGCTTTGTATCGTTTTCCTTGCAGTTGCAATCGGTCTGATCAATAAAGCATATGTATACAAAAATGATGAAATGAACGTTAAAGAGCTGGTAATGCTCATCATACCTTCTCTTGTGGGAGTTACAGGATATGGCATTCTGCAATATTATCTGAATATTTATGAAAAAGATACAGGAAAGAGCCTGACAGATACCTATGGATTTTATGGAGCTTTAAGCTTTGTGCATTATTTTATCTCTATCATAGCAATTCTTGTTATGACTACGATGTTTCAAAACTGGAAGGTGGCACAGGAAGAACAGACAGGGCAGGAGCTGGTATTAAATCAGGTCAGTGATATGAAAAAGCATATCGGGGAAGTGGAAAAGCTGTATCAGGATATCCGCAGCCTGCGTCATGACATGGGGAATCATATACAGATGCTGGAACATCTTGTGGCAGAGAATCATATGGATGATGCAGCAGAATATATGGAGCATTTGAAAAAGGAGTGGAATGAAATATCTCCTGAGATAAAAACGGGGAGTCCTGTCATTGATGTGATTCTGATGGAAAAGTTAAGAGAAGCAAAGGAAAAGCAGATTCGTTTTATATCAGATTTTCATTATCCGGGGGATACGAAATTAAATGCATTTGATTTAAGCGTGATCTTAAACAATGCACTGGATAATTGCATGGAAAATGTAAGTGGAGAAAATCCTTATATCAGTATCTCTTCTTTTCGGAAAAACAGTATTTTTATGATAACCATAAAGAACAGATATGAGGGAGAGTTAAATTATAAGGACAGTGATCTGCCGGAAACAACGAAATTCGGGAAGGAGCATGGAATTGGACTGCATAATATCCGGAGGGTTGCAAGGATGTATATGGGAGATATATCTTTAGAACAGGAGAATCAGGAAGTGGTTCTAAGTATTATGTTACAGGTAGAATAAGGACAAAAAGCACTAAGTAATCTGTGAAACATCAGAATATTTAGTGTTTTTTATTTGCTTCACAACAAAAAAAGGGCGGTTCACAACATCGCTGTTTATTGTAAAGAAAGATATGCCGAAAAATCAGTAAAGAGAAATCATGTTGTACGATTTTTAAGGAAACGGATTTCAGAATTTAAGCTCAAGGAGGCCAAATCATCTCCTCGCCATGGGGCTCGGATTTTGCTTCGCAAAACAAGGAGGATTAGAATGAGAATCAATGGATTTAGTGGGACAAATACGCAGACAGGAACAATGGGAATGACACAGGGGAATGATTCTGTAAGTAAAAATATTCAGAATCAGATTGCAAATGCACAGCAGAAGCTACAGGATTTATCATCGAATGAAGAAATGTCATTAGAGGATAAGATGAAAAAGCGTCAGGAGATACAGCAGGAGATTAACAATCTCAATCAGCAGTTAAGACAGCACCAGATCGAGCAGAGAAAGGAACAGCAGAGTAAAAATTCGTCATCTATGGATGATATGGTGGCTGGAACAAGTAACACTTCAAAAAAGAAAGACACCGGATTGTCACAGGCAAGTATGCAGGCGATGATCTCCGCAGATTCTTCCATGAAACAGGCAAAGGTGCAGGGAAGTATGGCAACACAGATACAGGGACGTGCCAGTGTGCTTGAATCTGAAATCAAACAGGATGCCGGAAAAGGAAATACTGAGAAGAAGGAAGAAGAACTGGCAGAGCTGCAGGCAAAGGCACAGTCTGCGACAGCAGCACAGATGTCTACACTTGCAGATGCAAATAAATCAGTAGAAGAAGCTGCAAAAGCGGAGAACAGCAATACAGAAGACACTGCAACAAAGAACAATACTGATAAATCCGAGAAAACACAGGAATCTGCGGGGGGTGCGGCAGAGGAGACAGACAGCGTAAAGAATACGGATATCAAAGGGGAAACACAGGTGACAGTAGAAACACCGACTCTGGAAAATGCACAGAATGCAACACAGCAGGCAGTGTATACACCGATTGATATTCGTTTATAGTTGGTAAAGGAGAATGGTATTATGTCAGAGATTAAGAGTTTTAGTGATTACACAAGTAAATATAACAGCAATGTAGATTATTCCGCATTATTTGGAGGAACTTCCGACAGTTCATCCGTAGGAAACACCAATATGCTTTCTGATTATGCTGCGATTAAAAACGGAAGCTATGGAAAACTTATGAAAGCATATTATGCAAAGCAGGATGCAGAAAAATTATCGGGGAAAGGCGATACTTCACAGAAGCTTACACTGATGAAAACAAGTGCGGATTCCCTGAAAAAATCAGCAGATGCACTAAACGATGCGTCACTCTGGGAAAAAAAGAAAATAAAAAAGAAGGATGAAAAGACCGGGGAAGAAACAGAGGTAGAGGATTATGACTGGGATGCAATTACCAAAAAAGTGAAATCTTTTATTGATGATTATAATGATGTTGTTAAGGAGGCAGGAGAATCCAATACAAAAGATGTCCTTAGAAATGCTTCATGGATGACAGGCATGACAGACAAAACCAGTCATTTACTTTCTAAAATAGGTATTACCATAGGAAAGGGGAATAAGCTGGAGCTGGATGAAGATGAATTGAAGAAAGCAGATATCAGTTCATTGAAAACGGTTTTTACAGGTTACAATTCCTTTGCAGGCAAAACAGCCCAGAAAGCAGCTGGTATATCAAATGCTGCGAATCGCGCAAGTGCGACTTATACAAACAATGGTACATATTCTAAAACGAATTCTTCTCTAACGTCAAGTAAGATTGATAAGGAAGTATAGGAATATTGTATGAGTGACTAATTTAAGTAAATGTATATCACTAATTAGTAAACATGAAAGTGAATAGGCGATTGCGAAATGTGAAAGGAGCGGATATGAAAATATTTCAAACACCTTCTTACGATAGGTTTTGTTTATTCGAAATGGAAAGAAAGAGTAAAGATTTCAGAGGTATGGATGACAATGTTGCTTATAAAAATAAGCAGATAGACAATGTAGAAATATCGAATGAAGGAAGGCGGGCATTGCGGGAAAAATTAAGAGAAGTAAAGCCAAAAGTTGAGGAACCGATAGGATATGAATTAACAATACAAGATACAAATGAGGTTGAATGGGAACATTATACTTCTATGAGAGAATATAGTGGACTGACGTTAAAAGACGGAAAATACAATCTAGAAGATGTGATGAAGTCTATGATGGATGCTTATGAAACGCGTTACAATTATATTGTGAAAGAACATGAGAATGGAGAACGTCGGATTTCTTATGATCTCACAGGAGAAAATTCATTAACACTTGATGAAGACTTGGCAGGTTTAGACAGGGCATATAATAAGCGATTAGCAAATCTGGCGGGATATATTGTATGTCAGCAGACAAATGACGGTTCTAAATTCTTTCAAACAACTAATGTGAAGAAGAATACAGCAGAACAAAAAGAATATATAGATACTGCGGTATCCATGATGGAGAAAGCACAAAAAAGATTTTTAGAAATGCGTGAAGAACCGAAATACACAGCAGGAATTGCAAAGAGCGTAATTTGGGATATTATGAGTAACGATAACAACTTTATGGAAACGACTCAGAGGTTATTTGCTAAAACAATATATCACAATGCTAAAAAAAATATTTTCTAGAGACATGAAAGGTTGTTTAATGTTGTAAGAGAATGTTGGCAGTTGTTATGAGACTTATATAAGGTAGGGGATAATATGGTTACTGTAAATAATTATTACAACAACATACCAGTAGGCAGGGATTTAAATAATCTGCCAAACACTTCCAGTATTGGTACAACTGTAGGTTATCAATATGATGGACTTACCGAGGAAGATCGTTTCGTACAAAAAGTTTTGCAGGAGCATTATGATAAAGTGTACAAAGAAAATTTGTCTCATTCTGATCCAATGGCATATATCGAATCAAAATATTGTGATGTGACCTCACCTAATTTTTGCTCATATATGACAGAAGATCAGCGTTCCATAGCTTACCGCAATGAGAAAAGAATGTTACAAACAGGGGGAAAATATTCGGCTGGATTTGCCCGGTATGATTATGCATTAAGAAATTACAAGGATGTATATACAGGTGCTTCAAGAAGTACAGGTTATATACGCAATACTGACAAGGAAAAGCAATATGCAAGAATCATCAGTAAAAAAATCAGAAGCATTTCAATCAGTTCACTATGTCAGTTTTATTTTGTGTTATATTGTTTTATATAATTTTCTTTCCCTTATTTTTTCCCTTATCAGAGTTCGTAAACTCGTATGGGAAGATATAACATAAGGGAAAGCCTAAGGGAAAACTCACCTGCGATAAACTTAGTGTTTTCAAGGGCTTGTAAGGAATTTGATAACATAATATAATAATTATTAAATCCCTTAGAATATGTGAAATCTCAATTCAAGTTTGACGGAGTAATGGATATGAAAATCCGAGAAGTGAATGAGAATAAAAAGCAGTTTATATCCTTATTGCTATTAGCTGATGAGCAGGAAAATATGATTGATCGCTATCTTGAAAAAGGTACTATGTATGCACTTGAAGATGGTAATGTAAAAGCTGAATGTGTTGTCACCGATGAAGGTAATGGAATACTTGAAATCAAGAATATCGCAGTTGATCCGGAAAATCAGGGGAAGGGCTATGGCAAAGCATTAATTGACTTCCTTGCAAGTAAATATGCAGATGAATATTCTATTTTGCAGGTTGGAACAGGTGACAGCCCGTTGACCGTACCGTTTTATGAAAAATGCGGATTTGTCCGTTCGCACAATATTCCGAATTTCTTTACGGACAATTATGACCACCCAATTTATGAGTGTGGTGTACAGTTAATAGATATGGTATATTTGCAAAGATGTTTATAACTTCCTGTTTGTAAATCTCAATAGAATAGCAATTTATTAGCATCGGTCGGAGAAATCTGATCGGTGCTTTCTTTATGCTCGGCAGAAATGCCGGGCAATTTTTATGCCCATTTTGCAGGGAGGAGGTGCGTTATGGCGGGAAGTAGAATTAAGGGTATCACGGTCGAGATCGGTGGCGATACTACCAAGCTTCAGAGTGCCTTAAAGGGTGTCAATTCAGAAATCAAGAATACGCAGAGTCAGCTCAAGGATGTCGAGAAGCTCCTGAAACTGGATCCAGGCAATACTGAGCTACTTGCCCAGAAGCAGAACTGTCCTCTCTTTATCATCGACAAGATAATACACAATAAAGTTGTCTACCGGAAGCTGATGCATTTTCATCGAATGCCAAGGCTCCCATTCAACTAACGTATAACGAGCTGGCATAAAATCCAATGAACGAACTTCCTTTCGTATGCGCCCCAGCTGAGCTGCGGCTGTCTCCGGAACAAGAAGTTCATTCGCAATATACGAATAGATTTTACGTAAATCACCAAGTGCATCTACAGAATAGCCGACATTATAGCTATCCGTCATATGCCAAACTCCTTTGCAAGTACCGCGTCGACTTCATCTGCAGAATATACCTTTCCTTCTTTGATGGAATCAACAATTCGAAAGATCGGAAGA
>OHME01000773.1_pt1 | contig 14504 bp, 7 predicted proteins | sample 1569201 | NCBI WGS metagenome assembly OHME01 (sample SAMEA3879587, study PRJEB24766) | human gut metagenome | biome: human-associated habitat; feature: feces | place: USA | collected 1985/1987
TCCGGCTTTCCGTGGGTGATCTCGTCTCCGCATACCTTTTCATCGAAGTATCCGGCTATTCCAACGCTATCAAGTCTCTGCTGCGCCCTCGTCCTCGCAGTGGAGGTTGCAAGTGCTATCTTCACGCCGTGTTCTTTTAAGAATCTCAGCGTGTCCTCGACATGTGGCTTTATGTCTATTCCATACTTTTCCACATGTTCATCGAACAGATCCATTGTTCTCTGTCTGAACGCAAGATAATCAAAATCTTCGCCCATTATTTCCTTAAATACCCGGGCGTTGGAGGTCTTGTTGCCTCCAGCCACCCGGTCACATACATTTTCCATCTGTGCCTCAGGAATCCCTATGCTCATGCCGTTTTCCTTCCAGCACTTCCTGTATATCTTCTCCGTGTCTACCAACACGCCGTCCATATCAAATACAACTGCCCTGTACATAGCACTTTCTCCTACATTAAGCAGCGGCGTTTTTCTTTCTTCTTCTGCCAGCTATGATGATGAATGCAAGCAATGCAAGAAGCAGGATCGCTGCGATTATTATTATGATCAGCACAACCGGTGACATCTTTTCGCTGAGCTTGAAGGTGAATACCTCTCCGGTCTCTCTGTCATATGTTGTCGCTATATTACCGGCCTTATCCTGGGCTGTTACCTCAACCGTGTATGTATCATACTGATCTACCTGCATCTCATACTTGTTATCTGCCTGATAGCTTGCAGGATCTATGGTATTGCCATTTATAACGATGGATGTGATCTCGTCTTCCTCATTCTCAAGACCTATCGTCATGTTGAATGGCTCTCTGAGAGTCTCTCCATCCTCAACACCTGTTATGATGATTCGTGGTGCAGTACCATCATAAGTATAATCAAATTCCTGTGTTGCCGTGTGTCCAACCTTGTCAGTTACTGTAAGTGTTATCTTGTGATATCCGTCTGTCATATCTGAGAAATCGATAAGATTTACTCCGTCTATCTTGGCGTCAACCGAGAAGTCTGAAGTATCACTTACATCCCACAGTGCTTCGTAGCCCTTGTCTCGTATATCAGCAAAATCTGATGCATTGAGAAGCAGTGTTCCGTCATCGCTTGCAATGCTCTTGCTCATGAATCCGGCAAGTGTCGATGTAGCCTTGAGCTCAGGTGGTGTGTTATCGACTGTGAATACCAGGCTGTAATCATCAGCCTTATTTCCCAGTTCATCCTGCGCTGTTATTGACACCTCGTATACACCATCCTCAGAGAATCTCTGGCTTCCTGTGCTGAGCTCTGAAGAATTGCTGTAATTTGTAAAGTATGATGATGACACATCCTTGCTGTCCTTCTTCACGGTTATCTTCACATCATCTGTCGAGAAGAATGACTCCTGAACGCTCAGTGACATATCAACATAGTTCGGTGCGGAAGAATCCATACTTCCTATTGGGTCGTAATTCTTTACTTCCTTGTTGTTCTTATCCACTGCGCTCACCTTTACAACAGGTGCCTTTGAGTCAACCTTGAAGGTCTTGGTCTGGCTGGCTGCCACATTTCCTGCAAGATCTCTTGCATTTGCTGTGATCGTGTACTCGCCATCCTCTGTAAAGTTGTAAGTTGCGGTATGTGGATTGCTTCCTGAGAAGCTGCTTGTTCCCAGCGTAGCGATATTCGATGCCGCTGTTCCGTCCGTCTTTCTGGTTATTGTCACGTTAAATGCATCTGCGGCAAGATTGTTGTTCTCATATGCAAATGAGAATGCCTCATCTATGCTGATGGTTGCATTTACCGCCGTTGTCTGTCTGTCGCTCATTCCTGAAATCGATATAACCGGTGCAGTCTTATCGATTCTGAACTTCACTGTTCTGGTCACAGCCTTGTTGCCCGCCTTATCCTCTGCGGACACGGTGACTGTGTAATCGCCCTGGGCGTCAAATGTCACACCGCTGAGTACCTCTCTGACTGTGCTGACTCCATCACCCTTTGTTCCCCAGGTAACATTCTTTCTGATATCTCTGTTCTCTACAACAGATCCACCCTCATTTGTTCTGACTACATGAATGGTGTACTTTCCACCTCTCATGTTATCTGTAAGTGTTACAGGGACTGTCACATCTCTGTTGTTTATAGTGTTGACATTTCCAAGCTGTATCTCAGGCTTGTGCTTGTCTATGTAGAAATGGGTTCCTGTTGTTCCTTCATTTCCACACTTGTCGGTAACGGTCATGGTGAGATCATACTCACCTTCCTTATCATATGTGTACTTCTTGCCCCATGTTCCGCCGTTACTCTTTATATAGAAGTATTGCGGATTCTCATCCACTGCTACATTTCCATCATTCTCTGTGATAATAGTGTTCTGAAGCGACTTGAACTGTTCCTCCACACCAACTCTGAATGATATTGAAGTCTTGAAGTAATTGTTATTATCCAGTCTGTACTCAGGATCATCGTCCACATACACAAGTGGCTCTGTGGTGTCGACGTAATAATTCTTTGTCTTGAGAGCACTTGTGCCCTCCTGAACACCGAACGCCTCGTCTGCTGCCGGCTTCAGTGCATTGCCGGAATTATCGGCTCCCTCAACTGTGAAATAATATACAGTTGCCTTGCCGCCCTTGGCTGTCATCTTATATGCTGCAGTGGTCTTGCCATCTGCTGTCTGGAACGGAACTGTGGTCTCTGACCAGTTTGAATCACTGTAGGTCTTGTAGTACACCTTAAGCGTCGCATTCTGTGCATCCATTCCATAATCGTCTTCTATGCCAAATGTAATAGTTCTGCTCCTGTTAAGGAATCTGCTGCTTCCACCGGACACAACTGATATCTCAGGGCTCTTCTTATCTATTACAAATGAAGTTGTTGCCTTACCCGACTCATTGCCAACCTCATCGACAGCAACTATCGTGATATTATAAAGTCCAGGCTCTCTGAATGTTGTGGACTTTGCTGCATTTGCAGTGTAATCCGCATCCAGCTCATACTTGCTTATGCTCTTGCCATCGCGTGTTCCTGTCACAACGAACTTCTCCACGAAGTAATTGTCAGTTCCCCTTGCTGTTATGGTCACATTGCTGTTATTCCAGTAATTTATCAGCTTTCCGCCGGCAGTTCCATCTATTGACACTGATGGCTTGACGGTATCAACTATCAGGTGTATCTCCTGACTGGCCTTGCTCTCGTTTCCTGCTCTGTCCTTCAGCTTAACAGTCATCGTGTACTCTGTATTTTCATCTGTTATGCCAAGGGCCTTTGCATCCAGTGTCTTTTCTATATCATTTCCTGATACATTAATGCTTCCTGTAATGTCCTGTGATCCGGCTGTGCTGCTTCTGCCTACTGTATATGTAACCTTGCCATTGCTGTCATCGTTATCGGAACCAGAGACCTTGATCTTCACGTCACTCTTTGATCTGTAATAGAATGTCGATCCTGATTTGTATTTCTGGTTTGCACACTCCAGCTTCACATTTGCCGGTGCAGTCTTATCATAGTAAACCTTTATGCTCTGTATTTCTTTGAACTTCGTGTCAGCATTGTTCGGATCGTGTATTCTCGCCATGAGTGAGATCTCGTACACACCCTCATCTGGAAGCTCGTAGGATATGTTGACCGTATTCTTGTCATATGCAGCGGCAACTGTACCCTTTACCTCAACTGCCTTATCCTTCTTTCCTGCAAATGATGTTCTGGTGATCACCAGCTTTGCGTCATCTGCTGCAAGCTGGAAGCCTGATACTGCACCCTCTACAGTCAGAGTATCATCATTTCTCCAGAATATAGCGCCGTTGTCAGCATCTGTACCGTTCGCAGATAACTTCTCTCCTGAAAGGCCATCCACATTGACATACACATATGTGTTCGTCTCTGTCTTATTTCCAGCCTCGTCAGTTACCACAACTGTCAGGACATAACTTCCTGAACCATCTATGCTTATCTCTTTTCCGCTCTGCAGGCCATTGTCACCTGTAGATGTTGAATACCAGTTCTTGACTGATGTATATGATCCATTTGCATCTGCCTTCTTGAGTGAAGCGACCGCCGATGCAACACCTGATGTGGCATCGCTGTACTTTATATTAAGAACAGCTTCCTTTGCGTCTGTGACTGTGTACTGCTGATCATTGTTTATCCTGTCTGTTCCGGCGTTGTCCGTAACCTTTACAACAGGTGTTGTATTATCCACCTTGACTACAGTCTCTATCCTGCCCTCTATTCCGGCGAAGTCCTTTGCCGCAAATGTGATGGTATGCTCTCCATCAGCCAGATATATGTCTGACTTTGTTGAATCCTGTACATCTCCACCGCTCACACGGACATCGCTGCTGTATGTGAACTTGTTTCCTTTTTCAAGGATCGTTTCCTTCTTGCCATCCACGCTGTATGACACGGTGTCTATGTAAGAATACTCTCCAGTTGCCTTCACTGTCAGCTTTGTGGATTTCACATAGCTTGTGGAACCGCCTGTAACTGTGAGTTCAGGCTTTCCTTCCTTTACAAATACAATGTCGCCATCCTCATCTGCGCCGACTGAGTTATTGCCAAACTCGTTCTCCTTGGCGTAAATGACAAGCTTCTTTGCATTGTCTGCATTGTCCTTCTTGAACCACTGTGCACTTATCTCGAATTCATATTCATATCCGCCGGACACAGCCTTTTTGCCTGTGCACTCCACTGCTGAAGCTGCACCCGTAAGCTTGTAGTACAGGCTCACGTCATCTATCTCAGTGTTATCACTGCCGGCTGTAACCTTCTTCACCTGTACAGTGAACTTATAAGCATCATCTACCTTGAGCTGAGGGAATCTGTAATCCACTCCGTTCTTCTGTATGATCTCAGGGGTAACACTTGTTATGACAGGAGCTTCGTTGAGCTTCTTGACGATAACACTGGTCTCCTCTGACTTGTTTCCTGCAACATCGACCGCTCTGAACTTGTATGTTCCACTCTTATCAGGTGCAACAAACTGGGATGTGCTCTCAGTCTTGCTCCAGGTCTTTCCATTGTCTGATGAATACTCCACATAGTCTATTCCTGTGGCATTTTCCTCTGCTGCATCTGTGGTATCCTTGGCGTCTATCACAAATGTTCTGTCGGCATCACTGCTTGTGAGGTTCAGGAGATAATAGCCATCGCTCACCTTGTTGTGAAGATTGTAGTTATCATCAGCCTCAACCGATATTGTAGGTGCCTGCTTATCCACGGCAACCTTTATGGTTCCAAGCAGCTCGAAATCACCGCTCTCATCAGTACCTGTATAATAGTAAATAGCTATCTTCTGTACTGCTGTGTCATTCTTCAGCTCATACACATTATCAAATGTGACAAGCTTTCCTGCTGCATCTGTGGCTGTAGCGATCTTATCGTCCGCTGTAGCTCCTTTGTAAACAGCCACTCCCAACTTGCTGCTGTCGATTCCGTCAACTTTGTCGGACTTGATCTTGAACTTTATTGCCTTGTCAAAATCCTTGAAGCCATACACCATATCCGCCTTATCGCCCTTTACAATGGCCGTTACATCTATGGTCTGTGTATCTTCCTCCTCCGCAAACAAATGAAAATGTGAATCGATCGCCACAAGAGTGAGTGTCATAACTACCGCCATCGTAAGCGCGATCAGTCGATGCAAAAGTGATTTATTCTGCATAACCTTTTTCATGTCCCTCTCCTCCTATATCTCTTCATCGGAATGTACTATAATTACATTCTTTATCATTCTTACCGAGCTCGCTGCGCGTCCTCCCTGAAGAACGGCTGTGGAATCATCTGCGTCATCGCTTCTAAGTACGTCCGTTGCTTCCTCGTCTGCGTCATCGCTTCTGAGTATGTCCGTTGCTTCCTCGTCCGCCTCATCACTTCTGAGTATGTCCGTTGCTTCCTCGTCTGCCTCGTCATTTCTGAGTACATCCGTTGCTTCCTCATCCGCATCTTCTCTGAGGATGTCTGTCGCCTCCTCAAAGCTGCTGCCATTGATGTCAAGATTCTCTTCGTCTTCCCTCAGAATATCTGTTGCCTCCTCGGCATCATCGCGGAGAATATCAGTTGCAGTCTCGCCTTCATCCTCCAGTCTCTTTTTCCCGAGATCAGCTATCGCTTTCTCGTAATTTGCCATTCCCTTCTCAGAATGTTTTTCGACTGCAGTTGACTTTACATCCCTTACCGAAATTCTGGATGTATGGTTCTTGATCGCCTCCTGTTTGGAGGCACCGCCTCCCTGTACACTCTCATAGCCCTTCTCCTTGATCTCATCGATCTTCTTACGGGCTGTTGAGCCTGTGGCAATTCCCACCGCCTTCGGTATCTTTAACACGAAGAACAGTACCACCGCCACAATAGCGAATACGATCGCAAGTGCCAGGCCGCCATATAACATTACATTATAAACTGTTGCCATAACCTTTCACTCCTCCCTTACTCGCTCGTTGACCTTGAACTGCCATTTACTATGCTCTTAACTGTCAGGTCATTGGATAACGACTGCCATCCCTGCTTAAGACCATTTGCAAGTGCCGGAACTTTGTTACCGTTCTCGTACACTTTCCTCACAGCCCTTGTGGCACTGGCATTCCATGCTGCCGAATCGCTTCCAAATTTATTCGAATATCTATCGACCAGATAACTCAGATGGCTTACGTACACGACCGCTGCGTTGTCATCGGTTCCAAGTGTAGTCTCAGCGTTGCCATATATTCTCTCTGCCTCATCATAGTAGCTGTCATCGCCGCTGTTCTCTGCCATCTTGATATAAGTCTCAGCCTCGTTCACCGAGTATTCTGAATATGCTTTCTTGGATGTCTCTGTCGCATTCTCGCCCTCTATATCCAGACTGTTCAGATAAAGCGCTGCACTGTTCGCCGCAGAGTTGTAATAATGTAACTGCTGGCCCGCATCATCCGCATTCTCGGCAAGTTCTGTATATACCGAGTACATAACTCCTGAATACTGGCCATTGTAGTATTTTACGCCTCTGTCCGCCGGGAACTGGCTGTTCAGCACCTCTGCGTTGTCGTCCAGGTTCTTCATCGCCTCATCCATCAGCACCTCTATTCTGTTCGCAAGCTCCGGATCATTGGATATCTCGCCAAGATATATGTAAGCTATGTTGAGGTAATTGGTGTATTTGTCAGGATTGGTGTCATCTATGTTGTCACTGTTGTAATCCTGGAATGCAAATATATTTTCCTTGTTCGTATCAAAGCTTGCTGACTTGTTTATCTTACTGTCACATATCGCAGCGTAATACTTTGCCTGCTTTGCCTGATCCGGGAAGTTCTTGCTCTCATCAACCATATTGAAATATTTCTTGGCCGCACTGTAGTCCTTGACCTCGTCGTAATACAACATGGCTATCTTGAACTTTACGTCGTCCTTTATCTCGTCCTTGTTCTTAAGCGCAAGTCTTATTCCCTTTTCTGCCGCCGTCTCGGTGTTGGCCGAAGTGTTTCCATCGTCCTCTGTATAATAGTAAGCATATGTCTCCATATAGCCTATATAGGCATCCGATGCGGTTGGGTCTATGTCGACAGCCGCCTTATAGCACTCAAATGCCTTGTTGTAATCGCCCTCGTCGACTGCATCCCTCGCCTCGTTGACCTTGTTGTTGTAATCAAGATCCTTGAGCTGGCCTTTCTTTACTCCGCCTATCACAGCACAGCACGCTGAGAGTATCGATAATCCCGCAACCACTGAGAACGCTGCTATCTTATGCTTTGCCTTTGCCTTGTATGCATCGTCGAGCTCGTTGTAGTGATCCAGCGCATACAGCAGTTCTGAACAAGACTGATATCTGTCCTCAGGACTCGGCTGACAGCACGTCTGTATAATTCTCTCAAATCCTGATGAGAGCATCGGATTCCACTGTCTGATAGGCTTTATCTCGTAAGGAGGCTCACATGGATTCTTGCCGGTAACAAGGTGATAGAGCGTTGCTCCCAGATTGTAAATATCTGTTCTTGCATCCGTGTTGTAGATTCCATGTCCCTGCGCATCACCGAACTGCTCCGGTGCCGCATAGCCTCTTGTTCCAAGAGCCGTGGTATCCGCATTGTTCTCCACTATGTATTCCTTAGCCGTTCCAAAGTCGATAAGCTTTACCGAGCCATCCGGCTTCAGCATGACATTTGAAGGCTTCATATCTCTGTATATGATCGGCGGATTCATGGAATGCAGGTAGTCAAGTGCACTGGCAAGCGCCCTGCCCCATTCGATTACCTTTTCCTGTGGCTGTGCTCCCTCCGCCTTGAGCACATCGCTGAGTGGACGTCCTTCTACGAAGTCCATGACAACGTAGATCGTGCCATTCTCATTGATGATATCAACGATTCGTGGCAGTACCGGATGATCCACATCCTTGAGGATATTTGCTTCTCGCTCCAATCCCTTTAAGAGTGTGGCTGTACTCTTGGAGCCATCATTCTTGATCTCCTTTACAGCCCACTGTTTATTAAGTCGGTTATCCATGGCAAGATAAACTATTGACATACCACCCTGACCGACTTTTTTAAGTATTTCGTATTTTCCGTCTAATACCGTTCCTAACTCTGTCATATATCGATCCCCATTACTCCGATTTAATAAGCACTACTGTTACATTATCCGTTTCTTTTCTGTACTTCACAAGCTCTGTGAGGAACTCACAGCCCTCCTTCATCTTCGCCTCGTCGACGCATGTTCCCGGGCCAAGTCTCTCTATCATCTCCTGAGGCGTTATCTTATGTCTGAATCCATCAGAACACAGCATGTAATGCGCTCCGGGAGCTGCCTGCCCAACTACGAAATCCGGTTCCACCACAGGTGAAGCTCCGATACACTGGAGAAGCACGCTTCGTCTGCTGTCCGTCTCCGCCTGCTCCGGTGTAAGTCTTCCCGCTGCGATCTCCCTTGCAACAAGCGTCTGATCTGCGGTGAGCTGCCTTATCCCTGAAGTGATCTCATACACTCGGCTGTCTCCAACATGGAGAATGTAGTACATTTCTCTGTATATGAGGATCGCAGAAATGGTCGTACCAAGCATAAATCCATTCTGCTCGCCATACGCCTTAATCTTCTCATTCTGCTCCACGGCAAGTCTTATCCACTGGTATCTCAGCAGCTCTTCACTAAAGCTGTTGTTGTCAACCATCTCAACAAACTGTGTGTCAAACCAGTTGCAGAAAGCTGTTATGACTTCCTTGCTGGCAACCTCTCCCTTTGCCAGACCTCCCATGCCATCACATACGAGGGAGAACACGACCTGTCCATTTGGAGTATCCGCTATCTTGATCGCCAGCGAATCCTGATTTGTCTTTTTCTTTATTCCTACGTCTGTATTGTATACTGCGCTAAACCCCATATACATTCCTCCCAATATTTATGTCTCAACTCTCGTTGCGGATATTCTATCTAATGTGATAGACAAGCTCCTCGTCCCCGAGTATAACGATCGCATTGTTCGTCAGGAACTTTTCTTCGCCCGCCTTCAATTCCTCTCCGTTCACAAATGTACCATTTGTAGACTTGTTATCGCTGATGAAGCACACGCCATTTCTCTTGGTGATAACACAATGAACTCTGCTTATAGCTGAATTGTCAGTAATCGCATAGTCCACAAGTCTTGCCTTATGTCCGATCTTGAACTCTGCCTTGTCCAAGCTTATTCTCTCGCCCGTCTTCACCCTAAGGAAATATGGTGCCGGTGCTCCATCAAATGGATTGCCCTGCACTGGCTGTGCCTGTGGCATCGGCGGTGTCTGTGGCATTGGTGGTACCGGCTGCATCTGTGGCATTGGCGGTACCGGCTGCATCTGTGGGTTCTGCGGCATCTCTGGCATCTGGTGTGCCTGTGGCATTGGTGGCATTGGCGGAATCGGTCTTCCTCCAAATGGGTTGCCCTGCATTGGAGGTATTGGCTTTATCTCCTGTGGCTGTGTTTCAACCGGCTCTGCTGGCTCAGGCTTGACATCCTGTGCTTCTGTCTCAGCCGGCTCTACTGCCTCTGGCTTGACATCCTGCGGCTCTGCCTCAACAGGAGGCTCTACAATCTCCGGCTTGGCATCCTGTGCTTCTGCTTCAACCGTCTCAACATTCTCCGGTTTATCCCCCTGCGGCTGTGCTCCAGCCATCTCAGGCTTAACCGGCTCCTCCATCGGCGGCACGCCTACCGGTGGCATTCCATTTGATCCCATTGGACCGTTTGGTATTGGGCCATTCGGTCCCATTGGCGGCATGCCCATCGGTGGCATTCCGTTCGGAACCTGGCCATTCGGCATCTGACCATTTGATCCCATCGGGCCGTTCGGTCCCATCGGTGGCATTCCCATCGGTGGCATTCCGTTTGGCATCTGGCCGTTTGGTCCCATCGGCTGTGCATATCCATTCATTCTCGCATTATTTCTCATAACCTCGAGTCTGCTCACCTTAGGTGACTCACCTCGAAGTATGTGGCTGTTGCCACCCTTTGGAGTATTTGTGGAAAGCTCCTTCATTCTGTCTATCTCAGCAGCGTCTATGCCTGCTTCTGCAAGCATCGCCTTAACCTCGTTCTTCATGTCCGAGTTTGAAAATGTACCTCTCATATTCGCACAGTTTATAAGGCGTGCTACGTAATTGTCATTGTCATTCTCTGAGTATCTCGCATCAACTATCACCGACTTCACAAATGCTCTGACCTCATTGAGATCTGTCACTTCCTTCTGTACCGGAGCGACAATAAAGCAGACATCGTATGTCTCAGGCGATACAAATACACACTGCTCGTCCCTTGCAACATAGCTGAGCGAAACCATATTCTTACCAAACATCTCCAGTGCATGCAGAATGTTGTACAGAAGTGTGAGTATCTCCTTCTTGTTCATCTCCTGTCTCAGTATCTCCGCAAGAGGCTTCTTGTCATCGATCTGATAATTGAACACCCTGACTCCGGCATTCTCCTGCATGTCACACGGTGCCATCTCAGGCATAGATCCGCTTCTGCTCATATCATACACTTTAGCATCTATCACATCACTGATATCCAGACTGTAACTCACTCTGTAAGTTTCCCCCGCCGGAACTACAACAACCTTTTCTCTGTTCATTTTTTCAATCCCTTTCGTCTAAATCCGCATATTTTCCGTCAAAAATTATTCCTTCATTCAAACACCAAAAGCAGGTATTGCTACCTGCTCTTGTCCCACATCGTGGGTGGTGTATATTAACTTAATTTGAAGATAAAGTCCTCTCCACCGATGCTTATCATGGCATCGTTTGAAAGCTTCTGCTCTGCATTCTCATCCAGGCGTGCTCCGTTGAGATATGTGCCATTTGTCGCCTTGTTATCCTTCAGATAACATCCATCCTCTCTCTGGTAGATGATGACATGTACCTTGCTGATGGCCCCATTACCACCGACATGGTAATCAACACCTCTTGCCGCCTTTCCTATCTTGAACACAGCCTTGTTTACCATAACTCGCTCGCCTGTGTTGACACGGACTATATATGGCATAGCCTTTGGAGCGTTCCTGTTAACCGCTGCCTTCTCAGGTTCGGTATCCTTAACTACGTTCATTCCTCCGGTCAGCTCAACAGTGCTTCCTGTGCCCTTCTGCTCAGGCTCCTCTGCCTTCTCCTTCACCGGATCCATATTCGTCTCAGGCTCCGGCTGGTCACCGTCCATGAACTGTGGTGCAACTATCTGTTCTGTAGGGTTATCTATCTGAGCTTCCTCTGTCTCAGCAACCGCCTTCTGTATGATCTTCGCACGGTTGATCTTGATATTCTTAACAACAGGTGGATTATCCATAAGCTCGTCCGTAGATATCAGAACCGGCTTCTGCTCATCCTTCTTGTCAAGCTCAACCTCCGTAACTCCATCGGCAGCCTTTGCAACCTCTGTAAGTCCTGATGGCTCATGTACTGCCATATCTGATGTGAGAGCCTCTGTCATGCCCTCCTCGTCATCCTCTTCTTCCTCATCAAGGCTCTCATCTAACTCGAGCTCCTCAAGAACGCTGTCATCAAATACCGACATATCTATCTCGCTTGATACATTCTCTTTCTTCGTCTCATCCGAATCAAGATCAAGATCCTTGAATATCGCATTCGCTGCGGCCGCCTCGTCACTGATCTCCTCTACCTCATCAAGCTCGTCTTCCTCATCATCGCCAAATGACACGTCCTCAAACTCAGGCAGATCATCCATACTTGTATCAGATGCCGCCGTGTCAACTGAAGACTGTGAAACCGACATATCTGAGCCTATATCAACGAAGTTCTCCTCCACCTGCATTCCTGCAGACTCCATAAGCTCTGTGAGCTGTGCATAGAAGTTTCTCACTGTGAACTTATCCGCATTCAACAGATTGAGAAGCTTTGCCACATAGTTGCAATCCTCACTGTCATCATAAATAACGCTCGTCAGCAAGTCCTTTGCGAACATCCTGAATTCGGCATTGATATTGGCTTCTGACTCAACTGGAACACATAACATTCCAACATCGTATGTAACCGGATTAACATATGTAAACTCCTTGTGAAGAACCACATATGATGCCGGTATTCCAAGATCACGTAAATTAACTATACCAGAAGCTACCCCTCTGATTATCCCCAATATCTTCTCAGCATTTACCGTATTCGAAAGGAGTGCGTCAACCGTTGTCCTGCCTGTAACGTTATATGTAAGATAATCGTTCTCATCATCCTCTTCATAAATGATATCAATGAGCTCAGGAATCCGGTTCTCCTCCAGATAATCCAATAACTCCTCGTCAAACTCACAATCATCATTCAGAATATATGACAAATATTTCTCAGAGCCGATATTTCTTACCTTGAAACTTATTTTCCTCATCAAATATTCCTCCTATCGCACCTCCATAAGCGCATAACTAGATGCATAAAAACCCAAAAGGGTACATACTCCTTTATTATATATAAAAAGTCTATATATCGCAAGCAGTTTATACCCTTTTAGATAATTTTCGCTATATAATTTTGTCTATATTTTTTTACTCTGAATCAGTGCTTTCATCGGAGCCATCTTCTGATCCATCACCCTCTGTAGCTTCCTTTTCCGCCTTGGCTGCATCAGCCTTTTCTATGTCAGCAAGATGTCCCTCGTATGTCTTATTAAAGATACATGCTCCCTGGCTCTCATCTGATGTCAGGTAGTAGTAGTAATCATGCTTAACCGCATTCAGGACACCCTCTATGGATGCCTCGCCCGGATTACATATAGGGCCGACAGGAAGTCCTGTGTACTTGTAGGTATTGTACGGTGAATCAACCTCCAGATCATCATATGACAGTTCTGCCTGATTGTACTGACCGTCAGTCACAACATAGAGAACAGATGGATCTACCTGAAGAGGCATGTCATCATTCAATCTGTTGATAAATACTCCCGCAACCATCGCTCTGTCTGAATCCAGCTTACACTCTTTTTCAACTATGGAAGCCATGGTGAGAACCTCAAAATCTGTATATCCAAGCTCCTCCGCCTTCTTCCTGAAGTCATCTGTGTAAATGCTGTTAAACTTGTCTATCATGTCCTGTATGAGCTCCTTTGGAGTCATATCGGCATATATGTCATAAGTAGCAGGGAACAGGAAGCCCTGTAATGCGTACTTGACTTCCGATGAAGGTATCTCAAACGGATACTCAAACTCTCCCGACTTGCACGCCTCAAGGAACTCCTTTGCAGAGCAGAAGCCCAGCTCCTCGCATCTGTCAGCGATCTGTTCAACCGTAAATCCCTCCGGAACCGTCAGTGTGTATTTTACCTCTCTGGTCGACTCCACGTAACACAGAGTCTTTATCATGTCCAGTGTCGACATACCTGTTGTGAGTGTGTAAGTACCCGGCTGAAGACTGTGGCTGTACTGCGAGCCGGTCATTCTGAGCTGGAATGCAAGCTTATACTTTATAAGCCCCGCATCTTTAAGTATAGATGCTGCCTCCTTGACAGATGTATCCTCAGGTATGGTAACCTCGATCTTCTCTCCGCCGCCGGCACTGTAGGTGCCCTCATATTCCTGCATAAATCCGGTATACGTCTCCTTAACCTTGTATACCCCGAACAGCACCAGACATACCGCCAGCGCTATTATAATAACGGGTCTTGCTATGTTTCTCCAATCCATCTCTTTCTCCTTCTGTATCTGCAAATTTCATTTGCCTGTTCTGTTAACTGATGTTATCATTACCCTATCTTATACCAAGAAAGGAATGATATACATGGCAAATCCAATAGTTACTATCACTATGGAAAATGGCGATGTCATGAAAGCAGAACTCTATCCTGACATTGCTCCAAACACTGTAAACAACTTCATCTCACTGATCAAGAAAGGCTTCTATGACGGAATAATCTTCCATCGTGTAATAAAAGGCTTCATGATACAGGGTGGAGACCCTCAGGGAATCGGCATCGGCGGTCCTGGATACTCAATCAAAGGTGAATTCTCACAGAACGGATTCAAGAACGATCTGGCCCACACTCCCGGAGTGCTGTCAATGGCCCGTTCCATGATGCCTGACTCAGCAGGTTCACAGTTCTTTATCATGCAT
>OHME01000775.1_pt1 | contig 14479 bp, 9 predicted proteins | sample 1569201 | NCBI WGS metagenome assembly OHME01 (sample SAMEA3879587, study PRJEB24766) | human gut metagenome | biome: human-associated habitat; feature: feces | place: USA | collected 1985/1987
GCAAAGGTAAGGGCTTTTTTATAAACTCCAAACAATTTGAAGAAAAAAATGAGATTATTATGATTAATCGTAAGAAAACCCCGCATTAAAATCTTATTTTATCACTTATTCAAGGCAAATCTGAGTAATTCGCTACCATGAACAGGAATTATTCAAGAGAATTCGAAGCATTTAATAATCTGAAAATTACAAGAGCTTACTCATTCGCCAACTAAATTATTCGTATCTTTGTCCCTTTCAAAAAGAAAAAACAGGAATTACTAACTTAAAACAGTAGGAATATATCAATGGAAACAGTAGAAAACAAGTACATTACCGTAGCTTATAAATTATACGCTATAGAAGATGGTGAAAAAGATTTCACCGAAGAAGCCACCGCAGAACACCCTTTCCAATTCATTTCCGGTCTGGGTCTGACTTTAGAGTCTTTCGAAGATCAAGTGAAAGATCTGAAAGCAGGTGACAAGTTTGATTTCACAATCGCTTGCGCAGATGCTTACGGTGACTTTGACGAAGAACATGTAATCGACCTTCCGAAACAAATCTTTGAAGTAGATGGTAAGTTCGATAGCGAACGTATTGTAGCCGGTAACGTAGTGCCTTTAATGACCTCTGAAGGTCAACGTATCAACGGAACCGTACAAGAAATTAAGGCAGACGTAGTGGTAATGGATATGAACCACCCCTTGGCAGGTTGCGACCTGAACTTTGTAGGTGAAGTAATAGAAAGCCGCCCGGCAACCAATGAAGAATTAGCTGAAATCGCTCGTATGATGAGCGGCGGTGGATGCAGTTGCGGTTGCGATAGCTGTGGTGACGGTTGCGGCGACGGATGCGGCGATCACGATCACCAAGGATGCGGATGCAATCATTAAGATAGTGATTAACGGTAAGTGATTAGTGATTAGTATGCTGTGCTATTATGCTGCACAGTTTCCAATCACTAATCACTCACCACTAATCACTATTTCCCCGTCATTATCTCCAGCACCAATTTATCCGTCTCATTCATTCCTTTCGACCCTATCTTGGTCAGATTACGGATACTTTGATCCACGTCTTCATCAATAATACCTTCTACAGAAGTTACACAACGGTTTTCCATAGCCATGATGGCAGAAAGAACAGCGGTAGATACACCTGTGGTTACTTTTAACGCACAGCTGGGCTTCGCACCATCACAAATCATACCCGTAAGGTTGGCTATCATATTCTGAACGGCATAAGCCACCTGATCGTAAGTTCCTCCCATCAACCAGGTAATACCACAACTGGAACCTGTAGCAGCAACCACACAGCCGCATAAAGCAGACAAACGTCCCAAACTTTGTTTAATATAGATTACTGTCAGATGGCTCAACATCAGAGCACGTATCAGTTCTTCTTCTGATTTATCATTTTCTTCAGCGAAGACGAGGACAGGCAAAGTGGCAGATATACCTTGATTTCCACTACCGGAATTGCTCATTACCGGAATCATAGCCCCTGCCATACGAGCATCACAGGCACCTGATGTATAAGACAAGATATGTGAGAAGACACTATCTCCCATCACTTTATGTTCATAAGTGCCACGCAACATCTTACCCAGGCCATGGCCATAATTGCCTTCAAAAGAACGTTCGGCAGCCGCCTTATTCAAGCGGGCTGTTTCCAGAATAAAGCTGATCTCATCCAGTGGAGTATTCAGAGCAAAATCATAAACTTTACGTAAAGTCAGCTCCAGGCACTCTTCCTCTTTTTCACAGCTTGCCGTATGTTGTTTCTGAAATAGAACTTCTCCGTTACGTTCTATATATATAAAGGTGGTATGTCCTCCGGCAATCACAGCTGTTGCTTTATCATCTCCGACCTCACAGCATACTTCAATATATAATTTCTCTTCAATATTCTCTTTCAACGAAATATGAATGCGCTTTTCCTCAATGAAACGTTTCCCCTTTTCCACTACATCAGGCGTACTGTCTTTCAACACTTCCAACTGATATTCTGATTTTCCGATCAACGCCCCCAGCGCAATAGCAATGGGCAGGCCAATCATTCCGGTACCCGGAATGCCTACTCCCATAGCGTTTTTCAGAATATTAGCACTTAGCAACACATTTATTTTTTCCGGCTTTGTCCCCAGTGTTTCTGTTGCTTTAGCTACGCACAATGCCACAGCAATGGGCTCTGTACACCCAATAGCCGGCACCACTTCCTGATGTATCAGGTCGATTATCCGTTTTCTCTCCGTTTCCGTTATCATTATTTCACTGATTTTAATGGACACAAATTTAGAAAAAATGTTTTTAATACGTGCGCAAAGTCTTCTATTTCAAAAAAGAAACTTAACTTTGCGCCCGAGTTTTACATTATTAATAACCAAAAACTGAATTAAATGAAGATTAAAACGCTAACCTCGTGTTTCTTTTTGGCATTTGCCATATCTTCTTGTATACAAGACGAAGCGCTTAATGCAGAAGCGGATATCGAAACATGTTCTGTTCCGGGAGATGTACTAAACCGGGAACCGATCATTGGTAACGATGAAATCACCTTACCGTTAAAAAAAGGAGCAGATATTACAAAATTAGCTCCTGAATTCACTCTTACACCGGGAGCAACTATTGAACCGGCCAGTGGAACCGTGCGAGACTTTACGGATACAAAAGATAAACCACTACTCTATACGGTAACATCAGAAGACAAGCAGTGGACAAAGCAGTATAAGGTAAGTGCCATGTTTTCCGGTATACCTACCAGTTTTCATTTTGAAGAAGTAACACCTGTAAATGATAAGAATGGGCAACCTATCTTTTACAACTTTCAGGAAACTGATGCTATAGGTAATTTGTTGAAGTGGGCAAATGCAAATGAAGGTTTCAATTATACTGGCGTACAAGCCGCCGCCGATGATTATCCCACCAGTCCTTCTCCTAATGGAAAAGTAGGGAATTGTGTAAAACTGACAACCAAAAGTACCGGTGAATTAGGCGAACGTTTAAAGATGTACATTGCTGCCGGAAATTTATTTACGGGAAGTTTCAAGATTGTAATTCCCGAGGTTGTAAAAGCAACTAAGTTTGGAGTTCCCTTTAACCACGTACCTGTATCTCTGAAAGGTTATTATAAATACAAAGCAGGAGAAACCTTTACTGTAGCAGGAAAACCGGTCAGTGGAAGAAAAGACATGTGCGATATCTATGGTGTATTCTATGAAACAGATGCAAACCTAAATTCACTAGACGGTACAAATATCTTCACTGATCCGCACATTATATCTGTTGCACGCATCTCCGATGCAAAAGAAACAGACGATTGGACCTTATTCAATCTTACCTTCGTTAATAAACCAGGTAAGGAAGTTGATTTGGAAAAACTACAAAATGACGGTTACAACCTTGCTATCGTATTTGCTTCAAGCGTCAAAGGTGATTTATTTGAAGGAGCCGTAGGAAGTACTCTATATATTGATGAGGTAGAATTAAGTTATATGCATTAAAGTCAGAACAAATGAAAAAGATTATAGTATTTATTTGCCTGTTGACACTGGTAAACACTGTGAATATCGCTCATGCACAAGAAGAAAGAAATCACGGTATTATCTGGTCTTCACTGCATGGATTGGAATATGAAATAAAAGCCGGTATAAATATCGGTGGTGCTACTCCCCTTCCTCTGCCTCAAGAAATTAGAGCATTGACAGGATACAACCCTAATATTTACCTTTCTATAGAAGGAAATATCACAAAATGGTTCACCAAAAAGAAAAATTGGGGAATGACATTAGGTATACGGATTGAGAACAAAGGTATGGAAGCTGATGCCCGCGTGAAAAATTACAGTATGGAAATCATTGGAGGAGGAGGCGAACGTCTGTCAGGTAACTGGACTGGTGATGTCAAAACTAAATTCCGAGCTGCATACTTCTCTATTCCCGTGCTAGCTACTTATCAGCTTAGCAATCGCGTCAGACTAAGTGCAGGTCCGTATATCTCATTCAAAACCAATGGAGACTTTAACGGATATGTTTCTGAAGGATATTTAAGGAAAGAAGATCCTACAGGTACTAAAGTGGAATTTACTGGAGATAATACAGCTCCTTATGACTTTTCTGATGATTTGCGTTCTTTCCAATGGGGTGTACAAGCCGGCGCAAGTTGGAGGGCTTTCAAACGTCTTACGGTACATGGAGATATAACTTGGGGATTAAATAATATCTTCAATAAAGACTTCCAGACAATCACTTTCAATATGTATCCTATTTATCTGAACGTTGGATTCGGATATGCTTTCTAAGGATATTCAGTAATAGAAAAATATAAGGCAATTAGTTCCTAATGAATTAACTGCCTTATATTTTTAGAATATTCTCCACCTCTCCCTTTAAACTCTATCGCAGATACTTCCAAGAAATGATATTCTTGATAATACTAATATAATATAGCAAAACCAATCTCCATAAATAGAACTACTACTTACTTTACAATAGTACACATTGAGATTAACCCCTAATAAAAAATCTCCTGCCCTTATTGTTAAGGCAGGAGATTTCTATTTATGATATTTTCTATTGTTACAAGAGAATTATTCCACAGCTAAATATTTCACGTACAAGCTACTCAAGTCAGCTCCCATAAATTGGTCACCCCATTTACTGGAAGTACATACAATAGCCAATTTATATTTCTTAGTTGCATCATATGAACCATTACCGGTTTCCTTGAAATCAACAGTCACTTCCTGATAATCACTCTTTGCTGTTCCGTCTGTTAATTCAGCTTTCAGAATAACCTTACTAGAAGTATTAACATTCGTTCCATCCAAAGTTTCATCATAGCTGCTCACCTCAAATAAATAAGCTGCAATAGAACATTGATCCAAATCCTTGTCATCAACAAGTACAGCATGATTTCTACCGTCCTTTTCTACACTTTGGTATACAGGTGAACCCGGAGTATATTTATAAGTAAAACTAAACTTACTAGGCTTCTTGTTATAAGGCAAACCAAATTTAGTACTCTTCAACGTACTCGAAATATTAATACTAAAAACACCTGTGAACAAAGTTCCGGCAGTTATCGCAGGTACCAAAGTAGGATTGTGGCCGTCTTTTGTCAATGTTTTGAAAGTAGTTATCCGAGCAGCACCATCAGCAGCTTTCACTACGGGACCAGCCGGCTCTTCTGGCATAATAATTCCCATCAATGGTAATAAAGCAGCTGCATCATTAGAAGAAGTCAGGCCTACCGGATCCTTTTCTCCCCATTCTTTCATATCAAACACCATAGTTGTAGCAAAACGCTCTATCTTAATAAGAAAATCTTTGGTTGTATTAGGATCTTCTGCTACCATATGATATTTAATATAATCATCACTACCCTTCAATACGGAAAAATCAATTGGCTGCTTACCATCTATCTGGTCCTGAGACAGACGCACATCTTCTTGACCGGATACATGTACCAAAATGTACTCAACCGAACCTTTATCTGTCACTTTATAGCTAGGAGTTAACAGCAAATCTTTATCCGGAGTATCATCCCAAATCTTCAGCGTCAGTGTGGTACCCACCTTTTTCTGTTCAAGAATTGCAGCACTTTCGATGATCATTTCTTCCATATTTACAGTCTGACTCTCAACTACACTGCCACCCTGGAAAGCAACTTTTACTTTCAATCCCAGTGCATCAATATTAAGTTTTAAAGTCATATCTTCACCAATAATCGTACCATTCAGATCAGCGGTCACTTCACCGATAGGATCTTGCAATTTCAGTGTTCTGGCTTCTACTCCAAAAGCATACACCTCACCTCTTTTTACTACAGGAATGGTATCTACTGTAATATCACCCAGCTCAATTCCCTCAAAAGCAAAGTTCTTAATAGCTAATTTTATCATAGCTGTATCTCTTTGCTCCATTTTATAAGAATAAGGTTTGCTGATGTAAACACGCTGTTCCATTGTTACCGGATTAGGAATATTAGATACATTAATATCCATATCACCTTTATATACCTTTTTATAGAAAGAAGTTACGTTTACCGTATCACCTTCTATTTCCGTCAATATCACACTAGCTGTCAACACCTTCTCATCAACTGTACCTTCTACTTTTACATTGTACCCAGATACATTATCAGAAACCTCTCCTTTCAAGGTACTGGCATAAATACTCTTCGTTATTACAGAAAATTCAGCATTAGGTATTTTGAATTCAGTAACTCCCGGAACCACGTTAAATAAAACAATAGTTACTTTATCACTAGCATCCGATTTAGCAAGTTCAATTTTAGCATCTTGTGCAACAGCCCCCGCACCTTCAACTGCTAATTTGAGGTTCTCCCCAGAATATTCAGCTACTACATCCTCTATTGTAGGAGGAACTTCCGGCTCTTCGTCATCTTTACAAGCAGTGAATACACTCATTGAGCAGATCAATGCAAACAAATAAAATAAATTCTTCTTCATAATTCTGTTGTTTAGTTAATACAATCCTTCTCAACGAAGGCAACAATGTTCTATTTTTATTAAACAAGTTTACGCAGGCACAAAGAAACAGCTTATAATGCACATAAAAAAGGTCAGTTCTACATTTTAATATTCTATTTTTAAGTTTCTCTTTACTTACCTTCAATAGATATATAAGTATATTAGAACGTTTACCCAGAACAATATACAAATAAATAGAGCAAATTGTTCTTTATAATCCTTGTTGTTTAGTTAATAATAGCTTCCCAACACTGGATAGCCGTGCTTTTTCTTTGTATCACTTTCGGGGTGCAAAATAACCGTTTTTTGTCACACCAAACAAGGTCAATACATTAATATTTTTGTCCTTTTTTTAATATTTTCTATAATATTCCCCATTTATATAGGCATTTCTATACTTTATTTTATAGACAACAGGATTATAAACCTCTCATATCAGTTCTTTCCCACCCTCACCACACCTAGGACGTACTTGCTCCGTACCAAGTCCGCAGTTTCTCCGTCTAAAGGTACTTCTGACCGAAGAATGTACGGAGCAAGTACGGTTCAGATACAGTTCGGGTACGATCCTAGTACAATTCAACACAAGATAAAAAACATCTCATTCCATAAAAAAACAATATTTCTTTCTTTTCATGAGAAAAAATCCATAACTATTTGTTATCTTTAGGCATCCAAAAGCTTTTATTCAAAGGATTTGGCATGAATAAACCTTATACATAAACCATTAAAGCAAAAGATTATGTTCAACTCATTCGGCAACATTCTCCGCCTTACCAGCTTTGGGGAGTCACATGGTAAAGGCATCGGAGGCGTCATTGATGGATTTCCCGCTGGTATCCGCATTGACATGGATTTCGTGCAAGCGGAACTGAATCGTCGCCGTCCCGGGCAATCCCTCATCACAACGGCACGGAAGGAAGGTGATAAAGTAGAATTCCTTTCAGGTATCTTCGAAGGTAAATCGACAGGATGTCCCATAGGATTCATAGTATGGAACGAAAATCAACATTCCAGTGATTATGATAATATGAAGGAAGTGTACCGCCCCTCGCATGCGGATTATACATATAAGGTGAAATACGGCATTCGCGACTATCGTGGCGGCGGACGTTCATCGGCACGCGAAACCATTTCACGCGTGGTAGCAGGTGCGCTTGCCAAACAAGCACTCCGCCAACTGGGCGTACGCATTACGGCATATACCTCACAGGTAGGCCCCATCCGTCTGGAAGAAAATTATACCGCTTATGACCTCGATCTTATAGATACCAATCCTGTACGTTGTCCGGACCCTGTAAAGGCGAAGGAAATGGAAGAACTGATTTTCAAGATCAAGGGAGAAGGTGACACTATCGGAGGTGTAGTGACGTGTGTCATCAAAGGATGTCCTATCGGACTGGGACAACCAGTATTCGGCAAATTACACGCTTCGCTTGCCTCGGCCATGCTCAGTATCAATGCTGCCAAAGCATTCGAATACGGCGACGGATTTAAAGGCCTGAAGCAAAAAGGTTCGGAACAAAATGACGTATTCTTCAATAACTGCGGACGTATTGAAACGAAAACCAATCACTCCGGCGGTATTCAAGGCGGCATCAGCAACGGACAGGATATCTTCTTCCGCGTTGCATTCAAGCCTGTAGCCACCGTACTTATGGAACAACATACGGTCAACATAGATGGGATAGACACCACACTGAAAGCCCGCGGTCGCCATGACCCATGCGTATTGCCACGTGCAGTGCCCATCGTAGAGGCAATGGCTGCCATGACCATACTTGATTTTTATCTTATTGACCGTACTACACAATTATAGAAGTGGTAGGGTGTTAAAGTAATTCACCTTATTATATATATTTATGAGCGAAATACAGAAATACATTTCAAAGAATGAATCCAAGATGCTGGAAGATCTGTTCAGCCTCATCCGTATACCAAGTATCAGTGCAAAACCGGAACATCATGATGATATGCTGGCCTGCGCAGAGCGTTGGGCACAACTTCTGATTGAAGCCGGTGCAGACGAAGCATTGGTGATGCCCTCAAAAGGCAATCCGATTGTTTTCGGACAGAAGACAGTAGATCCTACAGCAAAAACAGTTTTGATATATGCGCATTACGACGTGATGCCCGCAGAGCCGTTAGAACTGTGGAAAAGTGAACCTTTTGAACCGGAAATACGTGATGAACACATCTGGGCACGCGGTGCGGATGATGACAAAGGGCAAGCATTCATCCAAGTGAAAGCTTTCGAATACCTTGTGAAGCACGGTATGTTGAAGAACAATGTCAAGTTCATTTTCGAGGGTGAAGAAGAAATAGGTTCACCCAGTCTGGAATCTTTCTGTGAAGATCATAAAGAACTATTAAAAGCCGATGTCATTCTCGTATCGGACACCAGTATGCTGGGGGCGGACTTACCCTCACTCACTACAGGACTCCGCGGACTGGCATACTGGGAAATAGAAGTAACCGGACCTAACCGCGACCTACATTCAGGACATTTCGGTGGTGCTGTTGCCAATCCTATCAACGTACTATGCGGCATGATTGCCAAAGTGGTAGATACGGATGGACGTATCACGGTACCCGGTTTCTACGATGACGTAGAAGAAGTGCCGCAGGCAGAACGTGATATGATTGCACACATTCCGTTTAATGAAGAAAAGTACAAAACCGCTATTGGCGTAAAAGAACTGTCCGGAGAAAAAGGTTACAGTACGCTGGAGCGTAACAGTTGTCGCCCTTCATTCGACGTTTGCGGCATCTGGGGTGGATATACCGGTGAAGGTTCTAAAACAGTACTTCCATCCAAAGCTACAGCAAAAGTATCCTGCCGTCTGGTTCCGCATCAGGACCACCACAAGATTTCGCAAATGTTTGCCGATTATATTCGGAGTATTGCTCCGGATACGGTACAAGTGAAGGTAACACCGATGCACGGAGGACAAGGTTATGTATGTCCTATCAGCCTGCCTGCCTATCAGGCCGCTGAAAAAGGTTTTGAAAAAGCATTCGGAAAAAAGCCACTGGCTGTGCGACGCGGAGGAAGTATCCCTATCATTTCAACGTTCGAACAGGTGCTTGGCATTAAGACAGTGCTCATGGGGTTTGGATTAGAATCAAATGCCATCCACTCACCCAACGAAAACTTCCCGCTCGATATTTTCAGAAAAGGAATTGAAGCGGTGGTGGAATTTCATATTAGCTTGTAACTCGTAGCTGTAACTCATTGATACGTCGTCCTCAACACCTTAAACTCTGTACGACGGTTAATCGCATTACAAATCTCCTGCTGTTCCGGTGGGAGATTTTTTATAAACTCTTCTGTCAACACATCTCCCTCTTTCAGGAAAGGTGCTGATTTCAGCGTAAACTTGGTCACTGTTTTAGGTTGCTGTTCACCATATCCTTTCGGTGTAAGACGTTCCGGATCAATCCCTCCCTTAATAAGATAGCGTACAACAGACTCTGCACGGCGTTGCGAAAGACGAAGATTATAATCGTCATTTCCTTTATAATCACAATGCGCAGACAGTTCGATAGTAACATTCGGATTGTCATTCAACAACTCTATCAGTTCATCTAGAGCCACTGTAGATTCTGATGTCAGATCAGCCTTATCAAACTCATAAAAAATATTCTCTATCAGTACAGGGCGGGTAATGGAAGATAGCGGAAACTCAAGTTCATAGAGGCGATCCTCATTAATATTTTCCGTTGCCATTTCTTCTTTGTCATTCAAATAACCACGGCAGGAAGCCAGCAGGGCATAACGGCATCCCGGTGCGAGCTCTTGAGTGAAAGTACCGTCTTTCTTCACGTTTATCTTTAAATAAGTACCGTCATCCCCCACCAAAGTGACAAGCGCATCAGAGAGCGCATCTCCCTCCTTATCGTACACCAATCCTTTCAAGACATGATGTACCTCAGGAAACTCAAAACTATAAATATGATCCCAACCACGGGCATCTCCACGGTTAGAAGAAAAGAACCCCCGATTGGGAGCACCAGGCTCAAAAGTCATACCGAAATCGTCACCCTGTGAATTCACCGGAGACTGCATATTTTCAATACGCCATCGCCCCGTCAGGCTGTCTGTTATAGCACGGAATATATCCAGCCCTCCCATACCAGGATGTCCGGTAGAAGAGAAATACAAAGTACCATCCGGCGAAAAGGTAGGAAACATCTCATCAGCAGAGGTGTTTATTTCAGGTCCCAGATTGTCGACATAGCCGAAACCATCGCGGGTTATGTTGATACGCCACAAATCCAGCCCTCCCTGCCCACCGGGCATATCAGATACAAAATAAAGATAATCACCCGCAGGAGACAACACCGGATGAGCAACAGAAGAAAGCGTATCATTCAGAATTGCACATTTCTGGGGAGCTCCCCACTCTGCTCCGGCACGCTGAGAAACATAAATCTCGGCATAAGCTGGTGCATTGGGCAAGGTCCGGCAGCGAGTAAAATACATTGTTTTACCATCCGACGAAAAAGAGCAGGCACCCTCTTCAAACTCACTATTCACTTCCGAAGCAAGCGGTTCAGGCTTCTGCCATTGTTTCTTTTCATTCCGTTTAGAATGAAATATATCAGCACTCTTCATCCCGGTAATACCGTTCAGGTCAGTACCTTTCGCTTCATTACGGGTAGAGGTGAAATACAAGATATCGGGATCATCTCCCGCATACATAGGAGAATAATCGCTACGGCGGGAAACAAGAATAGGCACCCGTTTTACAATATACCGGGTAGGCTTCTTTTTCCATTCCTGCGCCAGACGACAAGAGGTGAGTCCGATTTGTGTCAGAGAGTCTTTACGTTCTTTCCCGGTAGGCAAGGTCTGTGCGTAAGCAAGGTAATTCTCATAATAAGGTATAGCCGCTGCATACTCACCATTCTTACGGAGCATTTCCGCCAGATAAAAATGAGAGAGAGTATCCGGATAACGATAACGGACAGCATTCATATAAGCGCCTTTAGCCTTCAATGTATAATTGATGCGACGGTAACAATCGCCTTGTTTATAGGCCAGTATGCCCCGTTGCGAACGATCTTTCGGAGAAGTACGGGTATAGGCGGTTTTATAATGACGGGCAGCATCAAAGTATTCACCACGAGCATAGCTTTGCTCTGCATGGCGCAAACTCCGTCCCACTCCACAGGAAGTGAGAAGTAAACCGACAGAAAGAAAAAAGAAAAGAAAACGCCTATATAATCTCATGCTCCATTACTTTTCATAGCTCATTCTAATAAACTGAAAAATCGGCAGATTATTGTATCTTTCATTCCGAACCAAACGCCTGACGAAACGTACATCCGTTCTTCCATTCAGAGCAACCATAAGCGGTTTTACCTTTAATAATGGTTCCTTTGCCGCACAACGGACAAACTTGTCCCTCAACAGAATCTGTTTGGGCAGAATCTGTTTGAGTTGCATCTGTCTGAATATTCCCTGTCTGCGAAGCACCATCAACCGGTGTGACAGGTTTAGCTTCAGCAGCCTTTTTCCGCGGTTTACTCTGACGCTTAGGCTTCGAAGCATCTTTTTCTTTAGCAGCTTTCCCGTTCTTACCGTCGGCAGTCGCTTCCTGCACAGCCTGTACAATTGTAATATGCCGGTTACTGTTATCCGAAAGCACGCTCATCACAACTTCGGAAACCATCTGTTTCAGTTCCTCAAGAAATTGTGCAGCATTATATGTTTTCTTTTCAATCTCCCGGAGCTTCTTTTCCCAGATACCCGTCAATTCGGCAGACTTCAGCAGTTCTTCATGGATAATCTGAATAAGTTCGACGCCTGTAGGTGTAGCAATCAGGTTTTTCTTTTCCTTGCGGATATAATTGCGCTTGAACAAAGTCTCAATAATTGCCGCACGCGTAGACGGCCTGCCGATACCATTCTCTTTCAGAGCATCCCGCAATTCATCGTTATCCACCAGTTTACCTGCGGTTTCCATGGCACGCAACAAGGTAGCCTCTGTATAAGGACGAGGCGGCTGCGTCCACTTCTCATATAAATCAGGCACATGGGGTCCGCTTTCACCTTTCACAAAAGCAGGTAATACATTCTCTTCCTCTCCCGGGTCTTTTTCTTCTTGCGACTGTGCCCCCGGAGTTCCGAATATAACTCTCCATCCCGGTTCCAAAATCTGCTTACCGGTAGTCTTGAATTCAATCTCTTCAACTACACCCAACACCGTAGTAGTGGCAAACTTACAATCAGGATAGAACACTGCAATAAAACGACGCGCTATCAGATCGAAAACGCGACGTTCCATATCCGTCAGGTTCTGCGGATATTGCCCTGTAGGGATAATAGCATGGTGATCCGTTACCTTTGAATTATCAAAAACTTTTTTGGATTTCAGCAAAGTAGTGCCATCCAAAGGTGTCGTAAACGTAGCGTAGTCACGCAGTCCTTTCAGAATGCCCGGACATTTCGGGTAGATATCATCACTTAGGTAAGTGGTATCTACACGCGGATAGGTAGCCACCTTCTTCTCATATAATGACTGAATAATTTTCAGAGTTTCATCAGCAGAATAAGCAAACTTCTTATTACATTCCACCTGTAGGGAAGTCAAATCAAAAAGACGGGGGGGAGCTTCCTTTCCTTCTTTCTTGGTTACATTGGTAATGGCAAAAGGAGAATTCCGTATTTGTTCCAGCAATGCCGCTCCTTGCTCTTGGCTGGCAATAGGATCAATACCCCGGTTTTCTTCTTCCTTTTTGGGCTTCTTCCCGGCAGCGATAGCTTCCTTATTCTTTTCAGCTTCCAGAATCAGCTCTTCCTCACTTTTCCGGATTATGGCAGAAAACGTTGTATCACGATATACAGTCTTCAATTCCCAATATTGTTTGGGCACAAAATTCGCTATTTCCAACTGCCGATTTACAATGAGTGCCAACGTTGGCGTCTGCACACGACCAATGGAAAGTACCTGTTTATTCTGTCCATACTTCATTGTATAGAGACGGGTTGCATTCATTCCGAGCAACCAGTCGCCAATAGCCCGGCTCAGTCCGGCTTCATAGAGCGGTTGAAACTCTTTCTGATCCTTCAGTTTGGCAAAACCTTCACGGATGGCTTCTTCCGTCAACGATGAAATCCACAACCGCTTTACCGGACAGCGTGCACCGGCTTTCTGCATCACCCAACGCTGAATTAACTCTCCCTCCTGCCCGGCATCACCACAATTTATAATCATGTCGGCTTTCTGCATGAGGGTTTCTATCGTATGGAATTGCTTCTCGTAAGTAGGATTACTGATTAGTTTTATTCCGAAACGGGGCGGTATCATGGGCAGGCTTCCCAGGCTCCATGATTTCCAGTTCGGGGTATATTCATGCGGTTCTTTGAGTGTACAGAGGTGACCGAAAGTCCAGGTAACCTGGTATCCGTTTCCTTCAATATACCCTTCTTTCCTTTCGCGGGCTCCTAAAATATCAGCAATATCACGTGCCACAGAGGGCTTTTCGGCTATGCAAACTATCATTTGTTTTTCTTATTATAATGAGAATTGAGCAGACAAAGGTACAAAAAAATAGGAAGGGAGAAGTAGTAATCCGTCTCCATTTATTTTGTAGCTTTGCTTCGTATAATCTTTAAAATCCGAAAAAACATGAAAAGCTACAAATTATTATTGGCATTTACCTTATTCCTTGCATTTGCTTTCAATATGAAAGCACAATACGTTCACGAACGTTCCGACCAATATACGCCTCCTGAAGATAGTCTGGTAATACAAAAACTACATCACTGGCAGGACCAGAAATTTGGAATGCTGATTCACTGGGGTTTATATTCTGTTGCAGGAATCGTAGAATCATGGTCTATCTGTTCGGAAGAGGCAGATTGGATTCCACGCGACAGCACTATGGTCTATGAAGACTACAAAAAATGGTATTGGGGGCTGAAAGATTCATTCAATCCTACCCGTTTCGATCCGGAGCAATGGGCACAAGCGGCGAAGTCAGCAGGTATGCGCTA
>OHME01000809.1_pt1 | contig 13839 bp, 7 predicted proteins | sample 1569201 | NCBI WGS metagenome assembly OHME01 (sample SAMEA3879587, study PRJEB24766) | human gut metagenome | biome: human-associated habitat; feature: feces | place: USA | collected 1985/1987
CCTCATCTGTTATCTCAAGATACCATGCTGCTGATCCAAAGAATTCTGAGTCAAGCGCTACTGTCAGTGATTTCTCCTGGCCATTTGTGATCTTGTCCTCAAGACAATAATCACCGCCGCCCTTCTCGAACTTTGTATTCTTATCAACATCTACAAACAACTTGTAGTTATATACTGACTTGTCACCATCAACCTGGAATGTAAACTGTAATCTGTTGGACTTGATATAAGTCTGCTGTATTCCCTGCTGATATGTAACTGGTTTTGTAGTGATAGTAAGTCTTGTTCTATGTGCACTTCCTGTCACCAGTCTGTTAAGAGATGCTGAAGTTGCATCATCATAGACTACCTTGTAATTATAATATACAGTATCTGCTCCCGGACGCTTATACCATGACTGATCCTGTACGTCTGAGTCCATATAATCAGTTTCCTTGAACTTACCTCCAGCAAGTGACTGAACACGCTTTGTCCATAAACTGTTACCGTATATTCCATCCTTATCACTTATATACTGTGTTGCATCCTTATCGAATCCCCACAGAATATTTGATCCATTTGCTCCTGTATGTCTTGCATAGAGAGTATCTACCAACTGATACATTCTTGATGATGGATCGAGATAATAATTCTTTCTCTCAAGCTTTCCATCTTTATACCAATATCCCTGAAGGAGCTCAGCCTGTGAAAGCTTATCACCATTTGCATTTGTACCCTGCATATTCTCATATACACTGGTAAGCTCATCACTTATGATCATCGGTCTGCCTGATGCCATGTATGTGAGAAGCTCCTGATACTTTGTGTTTGTCAGGTCGTTACCATTCTCTGCAAGATATGTTGTTGTGTAATACTTGTCACCAACCTTTGGTGATGCAAGCATATTTGTTGATCCTGATATAGGTGCTGTATCAGGGCTGTACGTAGATGCATTCATCAACTGACTGAGTGTACCTGTATGGTAATACATGATGAATGTTGGGAATATCTGATATGTGTATCCCGGCGTAGCATTACCGATATCATTCTGTCCTTTGTACATCTCCGCCGGATTTCTATCCATAGCGCTTATATCGCCACCGATATATACCAGATCGTATGTCGCTGCTATATCTTCCTTCATACCAATGAGCTGCTCGGTCGAAACCTGAGTGAGCTGAATATCTCCAATGGATATACCATCGATAGCGTACGCTATCTTCGCCTTGGTAAGATCAAAATCATAATACTCTGTTCTGGCTGCCAGCTCCTGCTTGGACTTACCACTTACTACATCAGATGGAACTGTGTAATAGTTTCCTGTTATTTTAGTTGTTCCATCACTTCTTGTTGTATAAGCTGTACTTACAGTATCCTGAAGTGCTGCCACCTCAAGATCTATCGGATAATCCGGCTGAATCTCAAGTACCTTGAACTTGTTATCAGAACCATCGCGATACACGCTGGCATTGATCACATCTGCCACAGCCTTCGCTGATGGTGAATCAACTACTGGAATAGTTGGATCTGAATCATCATCTCCGCCATCTCCTGAGCCCTTTCCATCTCCAGCCTTTGAAGAAACTATGAAATACTGTCCACTCTCGACTGCACTGCACAAATCCTTGAATACTGCTGTACCTATCTCTTTGTTATATGTACCCTTGTCAATAAATACAAAGTCATAATCTGAGAGATCAAGTTTATCATATGTACCATTCATGAATGTTGCCTGAGTCTCAAGATACTTGTCATGCAGACCAGTAACATATGAAACTACCTTTGTCGCATCTGAGAAATCAAGATTTGTATATACCAGACCGCTCTTATACTCATAGTTGAGACCTGCCTTATCAAGATTCTTCTGGAAATCCTGATATGTAACTACAACATTCTCATCTTCTGTTCCTGCAGCGTCTACTCTGTATGTGTATCCTGATATATTGTCCTCGTCAACTGTCTTAACATTGAAATCATACTGATAATCAGTATCACTACCGTCAACAAGGCCTGAATTGTCAGCTACACCTACCACAAGGTCATCATAAGGGAACTGATCATCACTGACATCTCCTGCTACTACAACCTTGTATTTGTACTCAGGACTGAGTCTGTCAAAGCTGTATGTGTATACAGTCTCCATAACAGTGTTGTCATCTGCATCCTTTATCTCCTGACCATTCTCGTCAAGCTTTGGAACCTCTTTCATCTCAAGAGGAGCCTTCATAAGAATATCTACTGATGTTCCTGCCAGATTAAGCTGTGTTCCATTTTCTACTACAAGATATGCATACATATCTGCCGCTGGATCCACTGCATCACCTGCATCATCAGTACATCTCACTGTACCGGTAACTGACTTTGTCTTGACATCCTTATAGTATGATGTTGCAAAGTTGACATTCTTAAATGCCTTACCGCCATTTGTCATCGCCTCTACAAGATCGGCACTGTCAATAAGGTAAACATCAGCACCACTTGGCACATATCTTGAAAGACCTGTACCACTGCTTGAAGTACCATTCGCATACATATGTCCTGTCAGATCGCTGTTTGGAGCCTTCTGTACAGATTCCCATGTATTTGTCTTCGCATTGAATGTGTAATCAGCAGAAGCCATGTCTCCACGTGTAGCACTGCTGTTCTTCTCTGTGATTTCACTGAACATTGCACTGCCGGCTCCGTCCTCTGAAATCACAAGTATCTTGGCATTATCAAAGTTCCACGACTTTCTGTCTCCTGTAAGACCTGATCTTGAACCAGCCTTATCATATGTGGAATCCTTGATATTATCCGGTATGTTACCATCAAGGAAATCAAGTATTGATACACCCTCATACCACTTATAGTATGTTCCATAGTTAAGGTAATCGCTACCACCCTCGCTGGCTTTTCTCTCTGCCTGAAGAATAAAGTCAGAAATCGTCTTTGTTGTCTTGTTTATATCAGGAGTCGTCTTGTTATCATCTGCCTCCTGATAAAGTGTCTTAAAGAAATCCGGCTCTGTAACAAGAACATTATCATATCTTGCCACAGCACCCTTGGTGATCAGCTTGTATGCAAGTGCACCCATTCTGTAATCATCATTATTTCCTGTTATAAGCTCTGGCTCTGATGTACATAGAGTTCCTGTACACAATGCTATAGGATGTGAGTTTGCTGTAGCATACGCATCCAGCCAGTTATACAGATCCTCACTTATATCATTTGATGTGCTGGCATAATCACTGGCACCATTTGCCCAAATATATATGAAATCCGCCTGATTGAGGATTCCCTGGGCTGTTGTATCCATGCTGTTCAGCTCGCTGACTGTACAAGTTGTAAGAGTCACCGCACCGGCAGCCATGTTATCGCTTATCGTCTTATATCCATTGAACACTGCAAGTCTAAAATACTCACCTGCATACACATATCTCCAGAGATATGTTGTTGAATCGTATCCTGTCAGCTTCTTCGCATCACCTGAAAACTTGCTATCAGTGACGGTTTCCTTCAGCTTCTCATCCATATCTGCATTGCCACTATATGAATCAGGTACTATCTGGACGATTCTGAATTTGTCCTCTCCTGTCTGTTTCTTGCCAGCATCGTTGGAGTTCTTGACTGCCAGATCGATATTGGACAATCCCGTCAGACTTGTAGATGTACTTCCGCTGCCGTTCGCATCACTCAGGGAAGCCTGTGAATCGGAGTTAGCCAGTGTATAATTCACAAATATAGAGCTGACTACAAGTGCGAATATAATAGCTATAGATGATAAGACTATTTTTTTATTCTTAAACACTGTATTTTCCTCCTCTATTAATCCCACTCATGCTTCTTGAGCACGAATGAATTTCTGAGTCCAACTACACTTGTTACCTTATATGTTTCTTTTGTTTTCTCATCTTCAAATTCTATGATCACAGCAACACTATCATCGTCTGGATTAACCTGAAGCTGAAAGCTTGTCACGTTATTTGCAAGAACAGTTCCTTTCTGAGTGCTTGAATCCACATATTTGCTACAAGCTGAAAGTGTAGCCTGTGCGGCATTTACCTTTGCTGGGTCATCACTCTTCAGATCCTGCTTTGCCTTAGTGATGGCATCATCACTCATCTCCTGTCTTGATATATACAGTTTTTTATCAGTCTCACTGTATTTAATCGTACAGAATGCCGTTTTATCAAGCTCAGATGAATACTGTACCCACAGATAATCAGCATCTATGAACGTCTCAACATCCTTTGATGCATCTGTACCACCAAAAGGCTTTACATCTGCTATATCATAACATTTGCTTTTCTTCTGTATTACTCCGCTATCCGATACAATATCCTGAACAACTTCCGCAACTCCTCCTGCTGTACGAAGTGTACTTCCTGTTCCATCTGATTTCGTATAGGTCTCATCAGGTACAATAAAGCTTCCAGTCACCTTTTTATAAGATGAGCCGGTCTGTACATACGCTGATCCATCAATCTTTACATCACTGGCTCCCATTAAAACATCTGCTACCGCATCATATGTCTCCGTCGCCTGTGACTGAAGTTTCTGTCTGGACGATTGTTTTTTATGTGACGCAACCGTAGAAGCTATAAGGGACATAACTGCAACCATAAAGATTCCAAGTATAGCCATGTACAGTATAAGCTCTATGAATGTGAAGCCTTTGTTTCTATTGTTTTCTCTCATCTTCACACCCCCTAATTTCTACCATATGTATGGCCGCCTGTGTATTGGTTTAATGAAACCCTTCCGACATTTTTATCACTGTTGTATTTACAAAAACGATATTCTCCATATCCTGCCAATACCTGACTGTCAGATTTTCTTATGACAATTACCTGCTCTGTGAGGGGTGTTGTCGCTGAATCTGCATCATAGTCTTCGGCATAATATATTGTAACTCTCTCCAAAACTTTATCCGCTGTTGTAGAATTAGCTGTAAATGTTGAAGGATTTCCATCAGTACATATGCCATAGAAAATATCATAATTAGCACCATTCTGCACTATTCTGATTGCTTCTCCACTCTTCTGTGTCTTTGTTCGCATCTCAAGCGCCGACAACTCACTATCAAACTTCTGCATAGAAGCTGTAGCCTGAGATGTTCTTATTGCTGATACGGTAAAAATACCTGCACCCGACATTATGGCAATAATAGCGATAACTATTATCAGTTCGACCAATGTATATCCACTATTTAATTTCAAATTATTTCTCACCAACTACACCTCCTATTCCACGTTCTTCTTCCAATTCTGGAATACAAGAATATCTTCATATGAGATGTCTGATATTGATGCACCTGTTACCTCTGTGTTACCTTCGCTCTTGGATGATGTATAGTTCTTCAGCACCTTTGTTGTAAGCGTGTTGAGCTTTTCGTCTGTGCTCTCTGAACACTGTTCAAGAAGATTTGCAACAAATGCAGCGTCCGCAGATATCGACATATTATGGTCAATTATAAGCTTTGATCCAGTGATTATCATACCTCTGAAGCTCTTAACACTCTCATCAAATCTTACATTACCACCGGCAATTATAATTCCCTGGAATGATCCATCACCATTGTTTGGCTGGAGCTTAACATCACCAGAATTGATAACTATGGTTTTAGCCTCATTATCTGTTGCATTTCCAATTGTCTTCTCAATTGAAAGGTTCTTGCTAAATACATAAGCAAAATCAACATAGTGATTTAAAGGAGTGATACTGTAATCATATGAATATGTATCTCTATCCTTATCATATGAGCTTAAATATCCTACCGATGAGGAAGTGTAATTGGCTATTTCCCAAGCATTCTGTGTACGCTTTGTTTTATCATCCACATTGTTAAGAACCGACAGATGATCCTTCATATTAATATACATATATGAAAGGAATGTGCTTGTCTGCTCCTCCATACTTGCAGTTCCTGAACCAGCAAGCTTAAGTGCATCCGCCTTGAGATCATTAAATGCCTTTTTATTGTTGTCTGAACCCTTGTTTCCAAGAATATTAGTAAACACCTTGCCTGTTGAAACATTATCAAGAGCTGTAGCCACATCCATTGTGGTAGTTGTGGATGCTCTCAGGAACAGCGAATCATCGTTATTCTGATCTGTGACAGCACCACTTGCATTTATCTTGCCCTCTGCCGGAAGAACCAGCTTAACCTGGAACTGCTCGTACTTCTGTACATTATAAAGCTTGCTGCTTATCTCATCGCCATAATCCTGGAGAAGCTTATAATATTTCTCTGCAAACTTCTCTGCATTGCTTACATTGGATGAATCTTTTCCATCCTCAATATACAGATAGTAATAATCATGTCCTGAAACAGTCTGCTTGATCGCTGTTACACCCTTATCTCCCTCTATAGCAAGATCATTGAGGAAATCATCGTACAGATCAAGTATGTTCGCATCCGCCTCAAATGTCTTTGGGAACTGAAGTGTAACCGTAGTGATTCCTGTATCCGGGTCAACCTTCTCAGTGTTATTCACTACAGACCACTGAGTGAGGAACATAAGCTGATTAGTCTTCACATCAAGAGACTGTCCTGTGGAATAATCCTCAAGTGTTGTGAATGCATAGTCTGCATTCTCATCAACTGTGATATTCTCATCATCCTCAGGAACACTTGAAGCTGCAACCTTTGAAAACTCGATATATGACTTACCTGCTATATACAGTGAATTAAGATCCTGTAAGTCAAGTGTTGAATTCTTACCATTTACAATAATTGCACTATCACTGAAGTGTGATCTGAGCTTATATCCTGTTGCAAGATATCCCTTCTGTCTGAGATAATTCAGACTTCTTGTATCTTGCGCATTATAACTATATCCAAAATAACTTCCCTGAGTAAACTTCAGGCTTGCTTTCTCTGCATTAAGCTCTGTGTCATCAAAGATATATGCATCCGCGGAAGCCTTTAGTGAGCCTCCGTCCTTTCCTCCGATGACGATATTATCTGCCCAAAGCTCTGACAGAGTCTGTGTACGACCTGACAGATTTATCTCAGCTCCGTTATATGCGGCAAGAGAACCAGCACACACAACCACATCTGAGTTGAGCGTAAGTGTGGAATTCTTACCATTTACAAATATTCCTGAGTAAGCACTGTTCTCTTTTGTACCCCACATTGTGGTAGGCTTGCTCTCGTATTTATTCGTAACCTTTGTCTCGGCTACATCATTATAATCCTTATTGTAATAATCGCTTGCTGCGTAGATATTGCCCTTTACCTGTGCATCTGTTGTCTTATTATCATTGTCCTCGCCAACTTCAACACCCATATCTGCAAGTATCGCATACTCATACAATGTATTGCTAGCTATACTGCTTGTATCAAATGATACGTTATACTCAGGCTCTGTAAGGACTATATCTGTTGTGATCGACTGCTCATACGTTCCAGCCGATGCCCCCTTTAAATCTACACTTCTCTTTACACATATATTTTTAAAAGTTATAGTCTCAACTGTGTCATTATCATATCCTGATTCTTTAGCAGTTTTTACAGCACCGTTGTTGTTGTTGTAATACTGAGTTGTCGTCTTTCCACTAGCATCTGTATACACAAGCTTCATATTTGTCGTATCAAGTCTGACTCCCTCAGGATTATTCGCTGCATCATACTCATTCGATATGAATGACTGGAGTGTATCTGTTACATTCTTCAGATTCTTATAATTTGTATCTGCAACAAAACCTGTCATAAAAAGCCTCTTGAAAAGCTCATTAGCAGACTTATTATCAAGAGTTGTATATGCCTGATTCTTGGTATCATACACAACAACCAGCTCAGCCGTGGTTGTATAGGCTGAATACAGATGCTCATTGGTTGCCGCTCCTACACCTGCATACATCTCATCAAGTGCAGTCTCAACCTCGTAGAAGTTATTAAGGGAATTCAGCTTGTAATACTTGAGTTTGTACGTCATTAACGCTCCCATGAGTATTGCTGAAGCCAGAATGCACATGAATGTAGTTGCAACTATTACAAGGACGAAACTTGAACCGTGATCATCAGTATGCTTAAGCTTTCGCTTTAATCTCTCAATCATCTGTTACTTCCCCCTTGTTCCAGTAACTGTTGTCTTGTTTCCTTCACTATCTGTTAAAGTAACTGTTATATCATACATATATACACTGTCACTCTGATCTTCTGATAAACGCTCCACCGCATAATCAGAATTCTCGTTGTCGAAATCAAAGTTAGCATAAACATTAAGGTTTGTCGCCTTTGCTCCGGCAGCAAGCTTAAGCCTAACTTTGACATCTGACATCTTTGTGTTCTTGCTTGCATTTGTATATGTAAGATCATCAACATTGCTCACATTAAACTGCTCACGTATGATCTTCTTGTATGTATCGCTGAGCTCCGCTGTTGTCTCAAATACATATACCTTAGCATCCTCTGATATTCCTGAATTATCCACAGTTATAGTATCAGTTGTACAGTATGAACCATTATATATTGCTGGAACATACAGGAGATATATTGGAGGTAAACCATTGGTAAACTCCTGCTTGTATACTATTCCATCTCCATATAATGTTGTCGGTTTATATACATTGTTGCCTGAGCTCTCATACTCTGATCTGATAACTGAGACCGTTGTATAATCTGTGTATTCCACATAACACTCAACTGTGTATGTTGATCCAAGCTTTGATATCTTGATCTTCGTGTTCTTCTGGAAATGATCCTCGCCAAAAGTTCCACCACCTGAAAGATAGTGGTTATACTGAACATCATATTTTCTCAGAACATCAAGCTTTGCATCCAGGAAATACTGGTATGCAAGATTATCAAGATTGCTGCCTGTCGCAGCCACATTATAGGTTGCACCTATGATTATGGCTGACTGTTTGCTGTCAAGATTCCTGATTGTTCCTGACTCTGTTGCATTGGTCTGTATAGCTCCACTTCCGTCACTCTTAAATGTCGCACCACCATCAAGACCTGTGAGTACATATCCATTCTTTAAAACCTGATACGCTGCATCGTTCACATCAACCTGGCATGTATACGTCTCAAATGACTTACCTATGGACACATCATTGCATGTATATGTAGTATCTGAATATACTGCCTTTTTTGAGTTTGGCAATGTTATGGACTTACTGGTTGAAGTTCCCTTTGAAAATGAGTAAGTCTTTGTTCCATTATCATCAGGGATATTTACATTTCCATTAAGATCAGCGACCTTGAAGTTTTCCATAATCTCCTCAGCCTTCTCAACTGCATACTGTTTCTTGGTAGATTTTGTACCAGTCTTCGTGGCTGTGATCAATGCATTCGTAATCGGATAAATCAGAATGGCGAATATAGCTGCAGCGATTATAATCTCTACTAAACTAAAACCTTTATTATTTGATTTAACCATTTAATTGTTCACTCCATTCAGTGTGTGCGCATCTACTGGGCTGTTGTAGTAGTTGTAGTCGTTGTAGACTTAACTGTTGGATTACCAAAGATGTTGTTTGTACCAGTCTGTACATTGACATCTGCGTGATCTGTAGTTCTGTCATCTCCGTTGACCGCATATGAAGTAATAGTCATATCTCCCTCATACTTTCCAGTCTGATCATTGAAAGAAATAGTCACATTATCAAGAGTCATTCTATAATCGCCATTCTTGATGTAATCTATAACATCCTTGATGTCCTTATAATCACCCTCATATGTGACAGGGAATGATGCAGAATAGCAGTTGTATCCTGCTACAGTACTTGTGGACTCATCGATTGTGACATCTGCTGTTGAAGCATCTGTTGAAGCATCTGTTGAATCACTTGAATTATCTGCAACAGTAACATCTCCCGCTGCTCCAGTACCAAGTGTATAGAAGAGTGTCTCCTCACCCATTGTTACAGTAGGGAAGTTGAACTTATACTTATCCTTTACACCCTGTAAATACATGATTGTGTTATCCTGATACAGCTCTGATGGGAACTGTGCAAGCACAGCCTCGTAATCAGCCTTGTACTTCTCAGTGTCAGCTATGTACTGCTGTCTGTTCGCATCCTTCTCAAGCAGGCTGTTGTAATATGTCTGTCTCTCGTTGTACTGATTATCAATACTCTTCTTGTCATCGAAATTACTCATGGCAAGGAATCTTATAGGAAGCACCAAGATAGCAATTCCCAATAAGAATAATAATAAATTTCTCTGTCCCTTTGTGATTGAATCCATGATAGTCCCTCCTTAATTAACTGATACTTCATCCGCTGAAGCCTCTGTATCGTCTGCGTTTACATCCTTATAGATACATGTAACTGTAAAATCATATGTAGTATCACCACTCTGCTGATCTACGTTCTCTGTAACAGACTCAATGAATGTATTATCTATGCACTCTATATCCTTAAGATTTATAGCAAATGCAGCTATATCTTCGTATGATTTCGTATTACCTGTGAGACTTACCTGAGTAGATGAAGAATCAAAAGCTGTCACGCTGATTCCCTTTGGCATCTTATCCTCAAGCTCTGCAATAAGTGTTCCGACATTCTCATTGAGATTCTCTGTGTAGCTGTACATGTTCTGAGCATCCATGTATACAGACTCTGCATCCTCATAGTCCTGAACAATCTGCTCTATGTCCTTGATAGAATCTATATCTCTGTTCACCTGATCAAGCTTTGACTGAGCCTTGTTCTTTGCTATGAACGAATATGCTGTAACACCGCCTGCAACTATGACTGCAATGATGATAAACGCTATAACCAGCGGGGTTGTATCAACACTGCTTGCGCCACCCTTGCTTCCTGCTTCGCCAAGTTCAAAGCCCATAGGCTCAAAGGCAGCTCCTATTGGAACCATAAGGTATACCGGGTTATAAATCTTGAGATCAATCTTTGGATCGAATTTGATGTTGTACAATGTATCCATAACTCTGGTCGATACATTGAGCTGAACCTTGAACAGTCCATCGATTCCCTTTATAAGGGCTCCATCACCGGTGAGGAATACATCATCGATAGGCTTGTCAGGATTCTTGGAAGTAAAGAAGTCCATCACACGTCCAATGTTGTTGATGAGATATCTGAACGCTCCTGTTATGGCGTTGTCATCGAAATCCACCGTGAGAAGTCTTTCATTCTGAAGTAATGTCATGGCTGTTGTCGCATCCACGCCCTTCGCATCCATAACTTCATTCACAACAACATTCGTTCCGTATGGAACTGTTCTCTGAAGGAGAAGTGTATCTCCTTTTACGATGTTGAGCACTGTAGATTCGCTGCCCAACTGGATTACCATAGTTGTCATTGCCTCTGTTGTCTGAGTCTTGATCAACTGAAGCATTGCATTACCAATATAATCAAGTGCTACCACTTTAAGTCCAGCCATAGCTGCAAGATCATAATATGATCTGACCATATTCTCCGGCGCAGCAACCGCAAGGACTCTGAGCTGCTTGTTATTCTCTTCATCAGTAACTGTCTCGAGCACTGTATGAGACACTACGTAATCCTCTATATTAACAGGGAAATACTCTGATGAGTTCGCATTAATAATTCCTTTGATTTTGTTCTCCTTAACGAAAGGTACAAGAACCTCTCTGTTAACGATCTTTGTAGAGGTAAGAACGAATATCGCGTTCTTGTTTGTTATTCCATTTGCTGAGAGCTGAGACTTGATAGCCTCTGCGATTCTCTCCTTGTCTCTGATCACGCCATCCTCATAGGCATCTTCCGGTGTCTCGAAGATGATAGCGTTGTGTATCGTTGACTGCTTCTTGTTTGAAGGTGTAACTTCAACGATTGTAATACTTTCATTTGTAATGTCGATTGTTAAGACTTTGTTATTACTCGCCATTTTAATAGCCTCCCTCGCTAATCAGTAGTTTTGTATGGAAAAATCCACATTGCTTTGAGTACCAGCTTACCGCTGTTCACCCCATTCATATAATTGCTCCGGATGGATAACCGCCCGAATAAAGGTCAACATTCTGTCACCCTTTTAATAGTCGTCCATCTCCATATAATGACCCTTTTATATAGAAGAAAGACTCCCGAAAAATAAGTACCAGCCCACAAGTAAGCCAGTTGCCGCCATAAGCTGCGTTGCCGCGAGTCTGCACCATCTCATAACTGTCTCTTCGCATGCACATACACTCCTGACTGCAAATGAATATCACTTTCGCAATATTCAAATTGACGCATATCACACAACAGGCAATTTAAAATCAAATTGCCTGTTGTATTCTATGCTTTTGTAGCAGATTAAATCTGCCAGTTTTATCACAACATATAACGAGGACTATATCATTGATAATAAAACATCTTTGTATTACTACAAATCAATTGCATCAAATTATCACTTTTTTACTTGTAGTTAGCACCTGGATTTGGTGTAATCTCTTCTCCACCAGATGCTGTAAGAACAGTTACTTTATTGTTAGCTGTGTCAATTTCAACAAAGAAGTCATCTCCCTTATGATCACCATACTTCTGCTGAAGTGTTGTGCTTCCAAGAATTGACTTTGTCTCTACTGTGAAAGAATCAGATCCTCCTACAAGATCAGATGATGAATAACTTGCTGCACAATCATCAAATGCTACAGGATTTGAAAGTGCTGTCTGACAAGCACTTCTGATTGTATCTGCATTTGAGATATCAGCAGATCTTCTTGACTTGTTGATGTACTTGATAAGCGCTGGTGCAAGTGCTCCTGCAAGGATTGCCATGATGGCAATAACGATAATTAACTCTACGAGTGAGAAACCTTTGTTGTTTTTCTTCATAATATTACTCTCCTTTTTATTGTTTATAGTTGTTTGTTGTTTATATGCCTAAGGCACTATATTAAACCAGCATCCTCGTTTTACTGGGCTTAATCTTTTTTATTATCCAGATGTTCCGGGTCAGATCATCCAGACAGCTCACTATCTGTTACAGTTTTAGTACTGATCCATAGCATCGTACATACTCATAATAGGTCCATATACGGCTGCAACTATCATACCAACCACTCCAGCAAGAAGCACCATAATCAGCGGCTCCATTGCTGCAGTAAGTGCATTTGTTGCTGCCTCAACTTCTTCATCGTAGTAATCAGCAACTTTGCTGAGCATCTCCTCTATATCTCCTGTCTCCTCGCCAATCTTCGTCATAGCTGAAAGCATCGGTGGAAGCATCGTCATATCCTTAAGTGGTTTTGAAAGCGGTACACCCTTGGACACCTGAACCTTAGCATCCATCAGGCCGTCTCTGATAATCTTGTTATCCATCATCTTTGCAACCTGCTCAACAGCATCTATCATCGATATACCTGATGCCATCAATGTACTCATGGTTCTTGCAAACCTTGCACAGGCTGTCTTAACATTCAGATTTCCGAATATTGGAGCCTTAAGTCCTATGTTCGCAAAGAGCTGTTCACCAAACGGTGTCTTCTTGAAGAACTTAACACCGAACACTATAGCTGCCACTATGATTATGAGCAGCCACCACTTATACATAACGAAATCTGCCGCTGCCATCATAGCTCTTGTGGCAAGTGGAAGCTGAGTTCCCATCTCGGCAAACATACTCGAGAAGTTTGGAATAACCGCAACCAAAACTACTATAATAACTATAACCATAACACAGAGAACCACGATAGGATATGTCATGGCACCCTTGATCTTGGATGACAACGCATTATCCTTCTCGAAATGCTCCACCAGTCTGTCAAGACATATCTCAAGGTTACCTGACATCTCACCGGCTGCCACCATGTTTATCATGATAGGCGGAAATACATCAGGGTTAACTCTGAACGCATCTGCAAGAGTTCCACCTTTCTCTACATATGTACGGGCATCTGCTATAGCCTTTCTCAGTGTCTTATTCTCGATCTGGTCTCCCATCAGTTCAAGTGCTGATATGAT
>OHME01000824.1_pt1 | contig 13653 bp, 10 predicted proteins | sample 1569201 | NCBI WGS metagenome assembly OHME01 (sample SAMEA3879587, study PRJEB24766) | human gut metagenome | biome: human-associated habitat; feature: feces | place: USA | collected 1985/1987
CACCAGACGTTTTGTCTCCACTTCCGGAAGGAGATCTGTATCGGCCAATGTCAGTGTATGGTGCCCCTTTAGTGCCTCGTCAATCGCATCTAAAATCTTGTCGTATGCAGTCGTTCCAAGCACTGCATCCACTTCCGGGATCTCATCTAAAATCTCCTGACGATAGCGCTGTGCCAGACATCCGGTCACGAGAATCTTGCCGATTCTGCCCTCTTTTTTCAGTTCGCCCATCGCCAGGATGTTGTCAATTGCCTCTGCCTTCGCGTCCTCAATGAAGCCGCAGGTGTTGACAATGACGAGTTCCGCACCGTCGGGGTCTGGGCTGATCTCATAGCCCGCCTGCCGCAGCAGCCAGAGCATGTGCTCGGCGTTGACCTGATTTTTGGCGCAGCCAAGCGAGATCATGCCGATCGTATGGGTCATGATATGTCGTCCTCCGTGATTTCTTCCAGCTCCAGCCCGACGCGATAGCGCCGGAGGCCGGACTGGATGTCCTTCCAGCTGTGGCCGCGCCGGATGAGCGCGTCCACAGTCCGTTTTACTTCTTTTTCGTCCGGATCCTTCCCCTGCCAGCGGCGGAGCAGAAAGCGGTCAATGGCGTCGTCCATTTCGGGCAGCTCCGCAAGCGCCTCCTCCCAGAGTTCCTGCGGGATGCCCTTTTCGAATAAAATATTTTTGATGCGGCTTTTCCCGTAGCCCTTTGCCGCAGCGCTTGCAGCGAGCTGCCGTGCTGTCTCGCGGTCATCGAGCAGATGCAGCTCCTTGAGCCAGCCAACGGCTTCCTGCGCGTCGGCTGCTTCCTCACCCTTCCGGACAAGGCGCTTCTGCAGCTCCTTTTCAGACACGCCTGCCGCTGCGACAATGCGCACGGCCCGCGCCTTTGCAGACGCTTTTCCGGCAGCAGCCAGCAGCGCCTGATAGTCTTCCTCCGTCAGCTCCATTCCGCTGTAAAGGCCGAAGTCCGCAAGCAGATACGTCTTCGACTACCTCGAGAAGGTCACGGTCGGCGTCGGCGGTGAAATCCAGCTCACCGACGGCATCGCCTCGTCGCTCGACACGGTGCCGACCTACGCCCACCGCTTCGAGGGCACGCGCTTTGACTGCGGCAGCTCCTGAATGGCAAGCAGGCGCATCAGTCGTCGTTAAAATCGTCTGCCGAGATACTTACAGGCTTCGCGGCGACGGATGCGGGCGGCTTTGCGTTCTTGCCCTGCAGCTTCCACATATTGTCTCGGATGGACTGCTCAATGCGGTCAGCGACGTCGGGATGATCAATGAGGTACTGCTTGGCCGAGTCGCGGCCCTGTCCAATACGCTCGTCTCCGATGGAGAACCAGCTGCCGCTCTTGTTGATGAGCTCGAGCTGCACGGCAAGGTCGACCATCTCGCCCCATTTGGAGATGCCTTCGCCGTACATGATATCGAAAAACGCCTCTTTGAAGGGGGGCGCGCATTTATTCTTGACGATCTTGGCCCGCGTGCGGTTGCCGATGACCTCGGAGCCGTTTTTGATGGCCTCCGTGCGGCGGATATCGATACGGACAGATGCATAGAATTTCAGCGCGTTGCCGCCGGTCGTGGTCTCGGGGTTGCCGTAGACGATGCCGATTTTGTCGCGCAGCTGGTTGATGAATATGCAGACGGTCTTGGTCTTCGAAATGCTCGAGGTGAGCTTGCGCAGGGCCTGCGACATGAGACGCGCCTGCAGGCCCATCTTCGCGTCGCCCATCTCGCCCTCGATTTCGGCTTTGGGCGTGAGGGCCGCCACCGAGTCGATGACGATGATGTCGATGGCGCTCGAGCGGATCAGCGAGTCGGCGATTTCGAGCGCCTGTTCGCCGTTGTCCGGCTGCGAAATCAGCAGGTTATCGACATCCACGCCGAGTTGCTGGGCGTAGGAGCTGTCGAAAGCGTGTTCCGCGTCGATGAAAGCGGCGATACCGCCGGCCTTCTGGGCTTCGGCAATGGCGTGGATCGCCAGGGTCGTCTTGCCCGAGGATTCGGGGCCGTAAATCTCGATGACGCGGCCTTTGGGGTAACCGCCTACGCCGAGCGCCATGTCCAGGGTGATCGAACCCGTGGGGATCACCTGCACGTCGGCGACCTCTGCGCTCGACATGCGCATAATCGAGCCTTTGCCGAAATCCTTCTCGATCTTCTCCATCACCGCGTTAAGTACCTTTAACTTGTCGGGATTTGCTTGTGTTTTCTCTGCCATATGGTTGAATTGTTTTTATTTTTTTCGTATTTCGTATCCGGTGTCCTGTACGTAAACTCTGGATTTTCCCGCCTGCCGAACTTTGTTGTTCTGTCGTCGCTGCCCGGCGACTGACGGATCTTCCGACACGGTTCCTGAAAGTCGGAATCGCCGTTTCGCTCCGGGTGTTTTACACAACGGGATTTATTTTTCAAAATTACGAAATAAAATGCAATTATCGCCATTTCCGGCCGGATTTATGGCTGTTTGCGGATGTAATTCTGTGGTGTGAAGGGGAAATTTGCGGCTGCGTGTCGGGGTGGGTCGTATTTTGGGGAAACAGGGCCGTTCGTTGCCGACGGCCTGAAGAATCCGGGGTTTTCGGAGGCGGAGGATATGGTCGGCGAATCGACTGCCTCCGGTATGGTTCAATGTCCGGGTGCAACCGGATTGGAGAAGTGTATGCGTGCCGGTGTCGGGGATGGTTTTGCCGGAGTGATAACAAGCGGAAGGCAACGGTGCTTACGGACTTGGATGTCATCCGAAATATCGAGCCGTCGGTAAGTTTTTCGCAAATTTGTGATTCGGGAGGGGGTGAAAAAAGTCCCGGCGGGTTATGCCAGGACCAGTTTTTCGAGCTCTTCCATCTGTCGCTGAAAAGCCTTGTCTGTTTCGATCTGGTTCGATACCGCCTTGCAGGAGTGCAACACCGTGGCATGGTTGCGTCCTCCGATGGCCGAACCGATGGCGATCAGCGGGGATTTGGTGTGCTGCTTGGCCAAGTACATGGCGATCTGACGCGCCTGAGCCACTTCGCGGGTTCGTTCGGGCGAATTGAGGCGCTGGATGTCGATATGCAGGAAGTCGCAGACGACTTCGATGATGTGCTCGATCGTGATCTCTTTCTGGCATACCCGGACATAGACCTTCAGAATCTCCTTGACGAGCGACAGGGAAACTTTCTTGCCCATATAAACGGTATTGGCTACCAGGGCCGACAGAGCGCCCTCGATTTCCCGGACGTTGGCGGAGATATTGTCCGCCAGGTAGCGGACGATTTCGTCCGTAAGCTGGAGGCCGAGTTTCTGAGCCTTGATTCTGATGATCTTGACTTTGGTGTCGTAGTCGGGCGTGTTGAGCTGGGTCGAAAGTCCCCACTTGAAGCGGGTCAGCAGTCGCTGTTCGATGTCCTTTAGCTCCACGGGCGGTTTATCCGAGGTAAGGATCAACTGTTTGCCTGCCAGTTGCAAGTGGTTGAATATGTTGAAGAAGGCGTTCTGGGTGCCGGTTTTTCCCGTGAGCTCCTGGATGTCGTCGATAATCAATACGTCGATCATCTGGTAGAAATGGATGAAATCCGGAATTTCGCCGTTCTTGTAGGCGGTCTGGAATTGCGCCTGGAACTTGTTCATCGAAACGTAAAGCACCTGCAGTTCGGGATGGCGCTGCCGCACTTCGTGGCCGATCGACTGCACGATGTGGGTCTTGCCCAGTCCGGAGTTGCCGTATATATACAGCGGGTTGAAAGGCGTATGGCCCGGATCGACCGCGACGGCCATACCCGCCGAACGGGCCAGGCGGTTGCACTCCCCTTCGATGAAGGTTGCGAACGTGTAGTTCGGGTTGAGCTGCGGGTCGATGACGATCTTCTTGAGGCCCGGAATGACGAACGGATTTTTTATATTTGCCGTATTGGTCTGGGTGCTGAACTGCGAAATCGCCGTCGTGTCGGCTTCTTTCGACACTGGCACGCTCTGTGCGTCGTTTTTGGGAACGGCGTAGTGCAGACGGATCTCCTGTCCGTAGAGTTGGGAGATGATCGGCCGCAGGAACGGAATGTAGTGTTTCTCGATCTGATAGACGTAGCTCATGTTGGGTACGCACAGACGCAGCGTCTTGCCGTCGAATTCGAGCGGCACGATGGGTTTGAACCACTTCACGAACTCCTCTTCGGTCGTTCGGGACTTGATCTGGTCCAAGCAGGTTTGCCATTTTTCGCAATATGTCTGTGCGGGAGCTAACATCGATGGAGGGGTATATCCGTTTTTTGGTAGCACAAAGTTGTAAATAAATTTGTGAAAATGGAGCGGCAAAATGCTTGCAAAAGTCGATACTTTTACTATGGAAAAAAGGTCGTTCCGGACACCTGTTTTTTAACTTGCTGATAGTGAATATTGGAAATAATTTGTGTATATTTGCGTATAAAATTTTTGAAGGATAACGGCTTTAAGCTATAAATAAAACCAATGTAGTTATGGAAAACGGATTAGAACAACAAGTGCTGGCGAAAGCGCAAAAATGGCTCGACGGCAATTACGATGCAGAAACGAAAAAACAGGTTAAATACCTGATGGATAACGATATGAAAGAACTTGTAGAGAGTTTTTACAAGGACCTCGAGTTCGGTACGGGCGGTCTTCGCGGGGTTATGGGCGTGGGGACCAATCGTATGAATATCTATACGGTAGGCGCTGCGACGCAGGGTCTTTCGAACTACCTGAAGCGCAACTTCGCGGGCGAGGAAATCCGGGTCGTCGTAGGACACGACAGCCGCAACAATTCGCGGATGTTCGCCGAGCGCGTGGCCGACATCTTCGCCTCGAACGGATTTACCGTGTTCCTGTTCGACGCACTGCGTCCGACGCCCGAGTTGAGCTTTGCGATCCGGGAGCTGAAATGTCAGTCGGGCGTGGTCATCACGGCTTCGCACAACCCCAAAGAATACAACGGATACAAGGCCTACTGGAGCGACGGATCGCAGGTTACGGCACCGCACGACAAGAACATCATCGACGAGGTGGAGAAGATCACCGAGGTCGATCAGGTGCTTACCGGCCGGAACCCGCAGAATATTCGTGCTCTGGGCAAGGATTTCGACGAGTTATACCTTAATAAAATATATGAATTGTCGCTTTCGCCCGAGAGCGTGAAACGCTTCCACGACATGAAGATCGTCTATTCGCCCATGCACGGTGCCGGCGTGCGTCTGGTTCCCGAGTCGCTCAAGCGTTTCGGCTTCACCAACGTGCAGCTGGTTCCCGAGCAGGCGGTGATCGACGGTAATTTCCCGACGGTGGAATCCCCCAACCCGGAGGAGCGTAAAACGATGTCGATGGCTATCGACCTGGCGAAGAAGGTGAAGGCGGATCTGGTACTGGCTACCGATCCCGATTCGGACCGTATCGGCGTAGCGATGCCCGACGAGAACGGCGAATACGTGCTGTTGAACGGCAACCAGACGTTGGTGCTGCTGATGACTTATCAACTGACTCGCTGGGCCGAGTTGGGACGCCTGAACGGGCACCAGTACGTGATCAAAACGATCGTTACGACCGAAATGGTGGATGCCGTAGCCGACTATTTCAAGGTGAAATGCTACGAATGTCTCACCGGTTTCAAATACATCGCCAAGATCATTCGCGGGCACGAAGGTACCGATATGCAGTACATCGGCGGCGGCGAGGAGAGCTTCGGCTACCTGGCCGGGGACTACGTCCGCGACAAGGACGGCGTGTCGGCCTGCTCGCTGGCGGCCGAGGCCGCAGCCTGGGTGCGCGATACGATGGGTATCTCGCTGTACGAGTGGCTCAAGCAGCTTTATGTCAAGTACGGATTTTACCAGGAAGGCCTCGTGTCGGTCGTACGTACCGGTAAGGAGGGTGCCGAATTGATCCAGCGGATGATGGTCGATTACCGTGCCAATCCTCCGAAAGAGATTCTCGGCTCGCCCGTGGTGAAGATCAACGACATTCAGACTTTGGAGTCGTTTGATGTCCGTACCGGAAAGAAGACGCATCTGGAGCAGGATAAGAGCAACGTACTTCAATGGTACACCGAGGACGGCACCCGTGTCTGTGTCCGTCCGTCGGGTACGGAGCCCAAGATCAAGTTCTACTTCGGGGTGAAGGCTGCCCTGCCGTCCGTTGCCGATTACGAAAAGGTACGGGCCGAACTGAACGATAAGATCGAATGGATCAAGAAGGAGCTGAAATTGGTGTAATAGGTTTTATATTTCCCTGGCTGCCGTCGTTGTCCGTGTCGGTCGCACTGATTCCGGCAGTCGAATATGGGGGCAGGAAGGTTTAATGGACTTTCTTGTAGAAAAAAGCGTAACAGTTCGAGAAATCGAGTTGTTACGCTTTTTTTGTAAGCACAATAATAGAAAGATAGCGGCTCTTTTTCGTCGATCCGAGCCGATTCTCCGGGCAGGAGGCTGCCGGGGTGCGGCTCGCAAAGAGATGTTTTCCGGTCTGCAGCCCGGCCGATAGCGGTCGCCCGTCGCTTTCGTTTTGTCCGTATCAGGCGAGTAAACCCCGGGCCGAAGCGTAGCGAACCGCTTCCATCGAATTATCCGCATTCAGTTTTTCGAGGATATGCTGTCGGTGCGTATTGACCGTGTGTACACTGATATTCAGTTGGTCCGCAATTTCTTTCGATAATTTTCCCCGGCTGATCAAGCGCAGTATTTCCCGTTCGCGGCCGGAAAGGGAGGATGCCTCGGGTGTCGGGAGCGGAAATACTTCTCCCGTCCGATAGTTGAGCAGTTGGCTGCGTACGCCGCCCTCCGTTCCCTGATTGGGAGATACGTCCAATATGCTCAACGAAAGCCAGATGTTTCCCGACCGGTCGAACTCCAATACCTGAAATTGTTCGATCACCCGCACGTAACGTCCTCCGACATCCACCCGGTATTCATCGATCAACTTTACGTCGGGAGCCAACTCCTTGTGGTCCATCAGGTAGCGAAGACAAGCAATGCCGTTGCGGTGCAACTCCTTCCGGTCGTCGGGGTGGATACGGCCGGTGAAATAGTCCGAATCTTCCGCAGCGATACCTTCCAGGTCGTATTGGAACAACTCCGCGAAGTTGTACGATGCGAAGGCGTGGCGACGGGTGTACATGTCGAAGACCGTAATACCGCTGTTCGAAACCTGCGACAGCAGCGTCAATTGGGAGATATGGCGTTCCAACACCGAGTAGTCCAGTTCCCGGGGGTCGAACCGCTGGGCGTTCAGCAGCTTTTCGTATTCGCGTTGCAATGCCTCCATTACTGATAAATCAGTATTGCCCGAAAAAGGCGTATGATCTTACTTTGCGGTACAAAAATAATATTTTTAATACAATCGGTAATATGAAAAAGATCATCATTGCGGTCATCCTGCTTTTCATCGCTTTCAGTGCTTCGGCACAACTTCATGCCGACCTTCGCGTCGGTGCAACGGCCTCTTCCTTCGGCGACCGGCACATCAAAATGGGCATCCGCGCCGGAGCCGGTGTCGAATACCTATTTTCAGAACATTGGGGGCTTCGCTCGGGGCTTTTCTTCTCGATGAAGGGTGCCACGACTTCGAACAATGTCTTCAACTACGATTCGGATAAGGCCACACGGCTCTCCTACCTCGATCTTCCCGTCGAAGCTCTCGTTTCGTTCCGGCTTTCGGCCCGTATGCGACTGGCGCTGCACGGGGGATTTTATGTCGCCTGTCTGCTCCGCTCTTCTCTGCCCGACGGTACCGAGTTTGATGTTCGTCGCTGGGATGCAGGGGTGGGTTTCGGTGCGGATTTCATCGTCGGACATTTCGTCATCGGTCCCGAAGTACAGTATGGACTGACGCGTCTGACAAAACCCGGTTCCGACCATAATACGACGTATGCGCTGACGCTGGGCTACCGGTTTTGATTCTTTCTGCGGACACGAAGTTTTTTGAAACCGGTATGCTCGAAATCGCCTTGCCGGGGGCCGGTATCGGGGCATTGTTTTTAGCGTCGTATCTCGGTATTTTATCCATTTGCGAGGACAGTGTTTGCATTGTATCATGGCCTCCTTTTGCAGAAGAGTCCCTCACGGGACTCTTCTGCGTTCGTTTATGGTCGGACAGGTGATCGGTATATGCCTACCCCAGTACTTTCCGGATGCGTTCCAGCCCTTCGGCGAGCGTCTTGCGGGGGCAGGCGATGTTGATGCGCAGGAACCCTTCTCCGGCGTACATTTCGCCTTCGTTGATCCATACGTGCCCCTCTTCTAATAACTGCCGGGCTATTTCCGTCGTGGGGCGTTTCAACGTCCGACAATCCACCCATACCAGGTAGGTGGCCTCGAGCGGAGTGACCGGCAGAGCCGGCAGGTGTCGGGCGAAGAAGTCGCGCAGGTATTCGTAGTTCTCCCACAGGTATTTTTTCAGTTCGTCCAGCCACTCGCCGCCTTCGTTGTAGGCTGCGATCAGGGCCTCGACCGCAAAGGCGTTCAGTGCGTGGAGTTCGTTATCGACGAGTTGCCGGTCGATTTTCCGGCGCATCTCGGGATCGGCGGCGATGATGTTGGCCGCTTGCAGACCGGCGATGTTGAAGGTCTTGCTCGGGGCGGTGCAGGTGACCGAATGCCGCAGAAACTCTTCGTTCAGCGAGGCGAACGGAATGTGGCGATGGCCGTCGAGCGTCAGGTCGCAGTGGATTTCGTCCGATATGACCGTTACCCCGTGCCGCAGGCAGATCTCCCCGAGGCGTGTCAGCTCTTCGGCGGTCCAGGCCCGGCCCGCCGGGTGTTGCACAGGAAGATCAGCTTGGCCTGCGGGTCCGCCGCCTTGCGTTCCAGATCTTCGAGGTCCATGCGATAGGCGCCGTTCTCGTTGATGAGCGGATTGGCGAGCGGTTGACGGCCGGTCCGTTCCAGCACGGCGAAGAAACAGTTGTAAACGGGTGTTTGAAGGATCACCTTGTCGCCCGGTTCGGTCAGGGCCTTCAGGATGACCGAAAGGGCGGGAATGACGCCCGTAGTCGGGAGGATCCACTCGTTTTCGATGCGGAATCCGTATCGTTTGCCGAACCACCCTTTCACGGCTTCGAAATAGGCGTCGGGTACCTTCGTATAGCCGAAAACGCCGTGGCGGAGCCGTCGTTCCAGGGCGTCGAGTACGGGCGGGGCCGTGCGGAAATCCATGTCGGCCACCCACATAGGCAGCACCCGTTCGTCTGTGGCCAGATCCCATTTGACGGAGTTGGTACCCCGTCGCGGAATAATCTCATCGAAATCGTATTTCATAACTCTAAAGTATTTGATTACAGGTAACAGTTCCGTATTTTATCGCGGTATCGCCCCTTGTTCGGGGGATTACGGGCTTTTCGTATCCGATCCCGCTTTTATCGGGCGGTTTGCCGGAAGATGGTTTGTCGGAAGGTCCGTATTTTGTCGATAATGACTTCCGTCGTACATAACCTGCCGGAACGATTCGGGAACGTAATCGCCCGGAATACCTATTAGGCAATTATTATGTTTTTCAATGTTCCAGCCATCGTCCGACGGTCGCTTATTCACAGCCTGTGTCCGCGTTTGTGATTCTCATCCTCTCCCGAACCCCCTTCTCGGATAAGTTATTATCCCCGCTTTTCGGGGTTTCGGTTCATAGCTTGGGATTGTTGCGGTGCCGCTCCTTGTCGCGGGCCGTTTTCTTGGCGAAGTTGGCTTCGAGGGCTTCGGTGAGGTTTACTCCCGTCTGGTTCGCCAGGCAGACCAATACCCACAGTACGTCGGCCATTTCGTCCGCCAGGTTCTCCTTTTCTCCCGCTTTGAAGGATTGATCGCCGTATTTGCGGGCCATGACGCGGGCCAGCTCCCCCACCTCCTCGGTCAGAATGGCCATGTTGGTCAGTTCGCTGAAATAGCGGACACCGTATTCGCGGATCCATGTGTCCACCCGTTTTTGTAATTCACTCAATTCCATATCGGTCGATTTTTCAAATTCGTCGTTACAGAGTCGTTTTTTTCGTTGTCTGCCGACTGTTTGCTTGTTACCGGAGTGCTTTTCTTTTCCTCTCCAGTCCGCCCCGCCTTTATCGGCAGACGGCTGTCCTATTTTACCCGGATCAGATTCAATCCGTCCCGGATCGGGACGATCACGTTTTCCACCCGCTCGTCCTCCCGTATCATGCGGTTGAATTCCAGCAGCGCCTGCGTATGGCGGTCGTTGTGTGCTACCGGTTCCACGATCTTGCCCGACCAGAGGATGTTGTCTGCGATCAATATCGATCCGCTGTGCACCAACGCTTTGCTTCCTCCGTCACCCATTAGCATCCGGTAGTAGTCCGGGTATTCGCGCTTGTCGCCGTCGATGAATATAAGGTCGAACGTGCATCCGAGTGTCGGGACGATCTCGAGTGCCGAACCGATATGCTGACGGATTTTTTGTCCATGTGGGCTGCGGCGGAAAAACGAGGCGGCGAACTCCTCCAGCTCGTCGTCCACCTCCACCGTGTCGAGCACGCCGTCCTCTTCCAGCCCGGCGGCCATGCAGAGGGCCGAATAACCCGTAAAGGTCCCTATTTCCAGGATGTTGCGGGGCCGTAGCATCCGCACGAGCAGTTCCAGCAGCTTGCCCTGGATGTGCCCCGAGAGCATGCGCGGCTGTACGACCCGCAGATGCGTCTGGCGGTCGAGTTCGTGCAGAAGCTCTTCTTCCGGTGACGAAAGATCGTGAACATATCGTTCGAGTGCATCCATATTAGTGTGTGTCCGATCGTTGAAAACCGTTATTTATAGATAAGGCGCGACGGTGAGGAAAAGACCGACGAAGCTACGGCGGTCAGGTCTTCAGCCGTGAGAACCTGTATTTTGCGATATACCTCTTCCATCGTATCGACCTCGCGGTGCGCCAGGAAACTTTTGCCCGCACCGAGCATGTAACCTTCGTTGCTCTCCATCGAGATCGCCAGCTGGGCGATGAACTGTTTCTTGGCCATCGAGAGCCGCCGGGCCGAGAGCGGCGTGTTGCGGAGCCGTCCCAGCTCTCCCTCGATCAGTTCGATGCAGTGATCCGTGTTGTCGTGGTCGCAGCTGAAATAGATGGCCACGATGCCGCTGTCGCTGTAAGGCGTGTAAGAGGCTTCGATGTTGTACGAAAGGCCGTTTTTCTCCCGCACCAGCACGTTCAGCATGGAGTTGGCCGAAGGGCCGCCGAGCAGATTGACGAGCAGTGCCAGCGGCAGCCGCTCCGCGTCGTTGATCCCCTGCGCCCGGGCACCGATGATGCAGTGCGTCTGGTGCGTATGTTTGGCGACGGCTCGGGTGAACGGTTCGACGGCGGCGGGTTGCCGGCGCGAGAAATCCCGTGCGGAACTTTCGATGTCGTTCAGGTAGCGGGCGACGGTCGTTTCGACGCTCTTGGCCGAGAGGTTGCCGATCGACGAGAAAACCATCTGGTCGGTGGTGTGCGTGCGTGCGACGAACTCCCGGATCGACTCTCCGCTGAAGCGTGCCAGGCTCGATTTCCGGCCTAAAATATTGTGTCCCAGTTCCGATCCGGCGAAGAGCATGTCTTCGAACGTGTCGTAGATCATGTCGGCCGGAGAGTCCTTGTAGGTGTTGATTTCGTCGTAGATGATCTCCTTCTCTTTTTCCAGCTCCCGGTCGGGGAAAGTCGAATGGAAGGCGACGTCGGCGATCAGCTCTACGGCCTTCGAAAAGTCGCTTCGCAGGGTCGTGGCGTGGATCGTCGTATCCTCCTTGGTGGTGAAGGCGTTGAGTTCGCCGCCGAGGTTTTCGAGCCGGCAGTTCACCTGGTAAGCCTTGCGGTGCTCCGTGCCCTTGAACAGGGCGTGTTCGGTGAAGTGAGCCAGTCCGAATTGATTCTTCAACTCGTCGCGGCTTCCGGCGTTCACCAGCAGGGCGCAGTGCGTGACGTTGCCTTTGATCCGACGGTGAATGCCCCGGATGCCGTTGGGGAGCGTATAGGTGGTAAATTCCATCGTTGTCTTATTCGTTTTTCTCGCGGAGCGCCAGGTAGCGACCCGTGTAACTCTCCTTGCAGCCGGCCAGCCCGTCCGGAGTGCCTTCGAAGACGATGCTGCCGCCCCGGTCGCCCGCTTCGGGGCCGAGATCCACGACCCAGTCGGCGCACTTGATAACGTCCATGTTGTGTTCGACGATCACGATCGTGTGGCCCCGGGCGATCAGGGCGTTGAAGGCGTCGAGCAACTTGTTGATGTCGTGGAAATGGAGTCCTGTCGTAGGCTCGTCGAAGATGAACATCACGTTGCCTTCGGTGCTCTCCTTCGACAGGAACGAAGCGAGCTTCACGCGCTGACTCTCGCCGCCCGAAAGCGTCGAGGAGGACTGTCCGAGTCTGATATACCCCAACCCGACCTCCTGCAGGGGGCGGAGCCGTTCGATGATCCGTTTGCAGGTGGCGTTTTTCTTATCATCGCCGAAGAAGGCGATCGCGTCGTCCACCGTCATCTCCAGTATGTCGTAGATCGACTTTTCGCGGTAGCGGACTTCGAGAATCTCATCTTTGAAGCGCTTGCCACCGCAGGCTTCGCACACCAGCTCCACATCGGCCATGAACTGCATGCCGACCTTGATGAATCCCTCGCCCTGACACTCCTCGCAACGGCCGCCGGCGATGTTGAACGAGAAGTGGGAGGGATTGAATCCCGACCGCTGGGCGTAGGGCTGGTCGGCGTAGAGTTTGCGGATCTCGTCGTAGGCTTTGATATAAGTCACGGGATTCGACCGCGAGGATTTGCCGATCGGGTTCTGATCGACCATTTCGACCGAACGAAGCGTCGAAAGATCGCCTTCGATGGCGTCGAAATCGCCCGGTTTGAGCCCTGTGTCGAACAGCAGGCGCCGCAATGCGGGATAGAGGATGCCTTTGGCCAGCGACGATTTGCCGCTGCCGCTTACGCCCGTGATGCAGGTCATCACCCCGAGCGGAATCCGCACGTCGATATTCTTCAGGTTGTTCTGCCGGGCACCTTTCACGGTGATCCACGCTGCCGGGCTGCGCCGCGAGGTGGGCACCGCGATTTTGCAGCGTCCCGTAAGGTAGTCGGCCGTCAGGCTTTTTTTCTCTTTCAATAAGGCTTTCAGCGGTCCGCTGAAGACGACCTCTCCGCCGTTGTAGCCCGCTTCCGGACCGATATCGACGATCCAGTCGGCGGCACGGATCACCTCCTCTTCGTGCTCGACGACGATCACCGTATTGCCGATGTCGCGCAGTTGTTCGAGCACTCCGACCAGACGGTTCGTATCGCGCGGGTGCAGGCCGATCGACGGCTCGTCGAGAATGTAGAGCGAGCCCACGAGGTTGCTGCCCAGCGAGGTCGAAAGGTTGATGCGCTGGCTCTCGCCGCCCGAAAGCGTCGCGGAGAGCCGGTCGAGGGTCAGGTATCCCAGCCCCACGTCCGTGAGGTATTGCAGGCGGTTGCGTATCTCGGTGAGGATGCGTGCGGCGGTTTTGGTGTCGTGAGCGTCCAGTTCGAGCGTGGCGAAGAAATTGGCGAGCGTCTCCACCGGCATCACGACCAGGTCGGCGATGGTTTTGCCTCCGATTCTAACGTAAAGGGCCTCTTTGCGCAGGCGCGAGCCGCCGCAGTCGGGACAGACAGTTTTGCCCGTATAGCGGGCTTTCATTACGCGGAACTGAATCTTGCGGCGTTCCGAGTCGATGTAGGCGAAAAAG
>OHME01000853.1_pt1 | contig 13000 bp, 20 predicted proteins | sample 1569201 | NCBI WGS metagenome assembly OHME01 (sample SAMEA3879587, study PRJEB24766) | human gut metagenome | biome: human-associated habitat; feature: feces | place: USA | collected 1985/1987
GATATAACGAATATCTTTATCGCAGGCTTCACCGCGAAGTTGCGGAGTAATGACAAAAATACGCGCATTTGGCTCGATTGCTTTAAGTTTGCAAATGATTTTGCCCATATTGCCGAAGAACGTATCGGCGTTATCCTGCGGACATTCTGCGTTAACGTCCTTGACGCTTCCCAACGGATGTCCGCAGACAAACGAATCGTTGTTGCCCAGCGCAATGATATACGCTTGATTCCATTGCCAAAATCCGTTTGCATCCGCCCAACTTTGCATATACTCGCGCGCGGTCATTCCGCCGCGAGAATAATTGTTGTACTTCGTCCCCGTAATGCGCTCCAAAACAGCGGGCCACGAATACTCGTACATATCGGTATAAACTATGCTGCCGTTTTCGTCGTGGCTTTCGAACTCACCCGACGCCAAAGAATCCCCTATCACTCCTATTTGTTTGAATATGCCTGCAAAACCGCATGTTTCCTTGATAATATCCAACGGCTGTTCGTTTGCGCCGAGTTCAAAACATTTGTTATCCATTTTTATTCACCCTCCTGTGTTTCTTCTTTAATTTTTTTAGGCTTATCCCATTCCGTACCCGTTACCTTTTTAAGATCCAGTCCGCGAGTTTCGCCGACAAACAGCCACATTATTACGATTGCGCCCACAAGCCCCGGCACAGTCAAACCCAAGTACATATAGCCGAACATCTTTTCGGGAATGACAGGAAGCAGTATCATAGAGATAACCGTTGCAAGTGCGCCCATAACTCCGTTAATCAACGTGTTGATTACAGTTACGGACGAACGCAAGTTTGTAGGAGAAGACTCGGAGAACATTATTCCGCCGATAGTATCGCCCGCGCCCCAGTAACTGCCCATAAATCCGCCGATTGCAAAGCCTGTCAAATACGGAGTCCACTTGAACATACCGCTTAAAATAAACAGCAAATAGCACGCCAACGCCGAACAAGACATCGCAATTATAGTTATTTTGCGCCCGAATTTGTCCGACACAAAACCCGATATCAACGTAAACAGCGCGTTGCCTACGGGATACAAGAATAGAGTAAACATCGTTGATATTGTACGAATACGAGGTGTCGCAATTTGCTAACACCTCCGTATCTTTCAATATTTTTATTGAAAATTTCCGCCCATATAGGCTTTTTTGTTCAATGAATTTTAATTCTGCAATTTATGCAGACGGTCTACATAATTAGATTGTTGCCACACTGGGGCAACAATCTAATCAATATATAACTTTTCAATAACAGCCGCATAGATTTTGGATTCACTGGGTCCAAAATCTTTAAGAACACTTTTGCTATGTATTAGCCTTCAACCCATAACACTGGTACAACATATCTGTCATTCTCTTCTTATCTGTTCCTCTTATACCCAAGGACTTTAAATCTACTGTTTCATCAGCTATTTCAGATAAGAACTTTTTCATATCCTCTGCTATTTCCGGACTGAGAACTTGCCTTGTATTGGCTGTGATTAACTGTGCTAATCGGAACACATCGTTTTTATGTTTCTTTATATTTTTGCTGTCAACCTGCTCTCCATTCAGCTTGCGTTCCTTTAAATCCAACCACGCTTTCGCCTTAAATGGTATCAGACAAGTCGGACTCAATACCGGAATGCCATCAACCATCGATTGTCCGGTTTTTAGCAATTCATAATACGCTGACCATTACTCCCGCAACCTTCTTTCCTGCAATTCATCTACTGCTTCTTCAATTCTCTCATCGTTTGTATCTGTAAAAGACAAAACAATGGAAATATCATCAGCACTGTTATCCTCTGAAAATTGTTTCGGGTTGTATGCCCATAATTCAAGTCTGACCTGTTTATCCGGGTCTATCAATTCATCAGTCAGCAAGGCTTTATCATAATCTTTCTCACTAATTGCATAGGTAACAACTCGGCTTGGATTTAGCATTGTTTTTTCAGAAAGTGCCGTTTCCCCTGCAAAGACCATATTTTCTGTAACTTGCGTCTTATCTATATATCCTGCTTTGCGGACAGGTGTTGTCAAATATACTTTTGCTTTTTCAAATAATTCATCTCGCTTATATTTTGACTCAATAAACTTATTGACGCCGTCTTTTGCTACAAGAAATAAATCCGTCGCTTCCAACTGCTTTACTGCTCTGGTCAAGGTCATTGCTGTAAATGGAAGCACTTTTCCGGCTTCTGAAATATACAATCGTTTTTTCTTACTGTACAGATAAAATAAAAACAACTGCTGCGTGGAGTAAACAAACTTACCAGTCAGCTTTTGGGGTTCTTTTTCATCAGAAAGCATTGTCCCAATGAAAGGAAGAAAGACCTGCTTATCAGTAATAAACGGTATATTATTTTCTATAAGGCTTTTTCTTCGATAATTAGATACCGACGCAAGTTCAAATACGACTGGTACATTATCAATCTGCTGTATTTTTGTAATCTGTTTTTTCAATGCCGGAAGCGTGGCAAGTTCTTCTGTCGGAGCAAGCATTATACAGCGTCTGTTTCCAATATATGCTGTGTGAAAATCATAACTCCCTGCAATATACACAGGCAAAGAATCCTGATGATTCCATGCTTCATATTTCATAGAAATCCCGAATACGCTTGTAAGCATATTTCCCATTCTCCTTTTAACGCAATTTCTTTCATTTTAACTTAGCAAATGTTAAAAGTCAAGTTTTTGAGTTATTTTAAGTTTATACAGATAGTCGCACAAACTTCTTTCATAAGCAAAATTTCCACTCGATGAGTGGAAATTCTACAATGCCCAAATTAAATCTTAAATTTATATTTTCCTTTTCCGTGACCAGATACCGGTTCAATAATATCTGCCTGCACCAAATTGGAAATAAGTTTTGAAGCACCTGAACCTTTCAGCTCAAGAAGCTCCATAACTGCACTTCTTCCAAACACCTCATCAAAGCCAAACTTCTCAAAAAGTCTATGGATATGAATCGTCGTTTTTACCGAGAAATCACTACCTTTTTCGGAAAGTACACTGTCAATATCCACTTTTTTGTCCTGAATGTCCACTTTTCCATTCTCAATATCCACTTTTGTATCCCCAATGTCCACTTTCTCTTCGTTCAAGAGTCCACTTATATGAAGATTTCGATTATGAAGCTCATTTTTCTCGTTCAAAAGCAGATTTCTGAGAAACGCTTCCAGATATTCTGTTGTTTCGTGAATACCTTTTTGCAGGTTCGTATAGTTTGCACGGACAAGTGCGTTTCTGAAATACCACGCATTTTCTGCAAAAATATCATTGGTCGCAGAGAACCCAAGTGTCCTTAAATATTTGATAAAGAACACTGCCGTTGTTCTCGTATTACCTTCCCCGAAAATATGGATTTGCCATAATCTTGAAATGAATACCGCAAGATGATGGATAATCTCATCCATTGAAAGCCCTTTATAGCTAAAATCTTTCTCCTGCGAAAAATCATATTCAAGTGTAGCTCTCAGTTCGGACGCACTACCGTACATAACGGTTGCTCCATCAAGCACCCATTCTTTCTTTGTGATGTTGTAATCTCGAATCTTTCCGGCATGTTTATAAATACCCTGAAAGAGTTTACGGTGGATAGAGATATATTCATTTGGCGAAAATGAAAACGCTGTTTCGGAAAGAATTTCAACAATACGGGACGAAACCTTATCTGCTTCTTCGGTACGCTCATCATCAGACAAATGCACTGGTCCTTCTTCATAGTAACTATCAATAAGGCTCTGTGCTTCTTTCATCGTGATTTTGCCTTCAATATTCTGAATGGCAGTATCAATCAAATATTTAGATGGTTTGAGTCCGTCCACCGCCTGAAGTCCGATTGCCGTACTCCAAGCATAACCCTTATGAGCTTTATCCGGTTCAGACTCCCTCAAATATTCCTTAAACGGGTCTTTTTCCATATCCACTACCTCGCTTCATAGTCTTGTAATTCAATCTTAACTAAAACATCTGGATCTGTGACAAATTCGTTCGACACTGTCGAACTTTTTCCAAAATCTGATAATTTAATTTCGCTCGACACTGTCGAACCAATTTGAGGATATACTTTATAAAATTTTCCACAAGCCTTAAAAAGCGTATAGTTCATTCCTTTTTGATCAATCTGTTTTTCAAAATTTTTCAAAAGATGAGAACCATATTCTGCTCTGTCACTGCCATCTTGTTCATATTCAACTATATAGTAACCAATCGCCCAATTACGCAATGTCATGAGCTGATTTACAGCACTTTTTGCTGCTGAACTTGCTTTATCATTTATTTGCTTAATACTATCTGCAAGCAGTTCAAATTCCATTGCATTACCTCCAATACATTGTCCTAAGACTATTATAAATTCGCATAGACACAGTATACCACAGCTCTTGTATCTATGTGATTTCTTTTTTATTGTTTTTGCCGATACGAACTCATCTTCTCCACAGTAACCTCCGGATAAAAGGAAGTCAGTATCGTTGCTCTAGGAATTCCTGCAGCAAGTGCCATCTTAAGCTCTTCCTTCTGCTCAAGTGTATATGATCAGTGTATCATTCGATTTGTAATAGTATCTTCCCACTGAGGCTTTTCCCTTTCAGGATTCCTTATAGGCTTACCACCTGCATTTCCACTAGAAGCACTATCATTTACTGTATTATTTGCTTTCCTTCATATTTATCATATTGTCCATCTGTTAACCCTACTTTATTAAATTAAATGACATTTGCGGATTCATATTATACCTTCTTTTCTGATTACGAAAAAGCACCTTTTATTAAGCATTCAACAAAAAACCTCACCAGTACTTCTACCAGTGAGGTTATTATATCATATCGCCACTTCCATAAGCATCAAATCTGCTCATTCTCTGCATTGTTTGGCGTAAAATTGGCGTATTTTTGTAATTTACAAATTTCCACCAATAAGGTACATCACGTTTTTAGTACAGCTTAGCACCTGCTGGAATGTGGTCATCAACCATAAGAAGATGAAGTTCTTCATCCTCTGAATCCTTAAGATTGTTTACTGCTGAAAGTAACATACCACAAGATTCAATTCCCATCATCTTTCTAGGTGGAAGATTTGTGATGGCAATAAGTGTCTTTCCAACAAGCTCTTCTGGTTCATAATAAGCGTGGATTCCGCTTAAAATAGTGCGGTCTGTGCCTGTTCCGTCATCTAAAGTAAACTGTAATAATTTCTTTGACTTAGGAACTGCTACACACTCTTTTACCTTAACAGCTCTGAAATCTGACTTGCTGAATGTATCGAAGTCTACTTCTTCCTCAAATAAATGTTCAATCTTTACGTTGGAGAAGTCGATTTTCTCAGCCGGCTTTGCAGTCTCTGCCGATGATTCCTCCGAAGACTTGGAAGACTTCTTGTCGGAATCAAGTGATTTCATCGTCGGGAGCTTTTTCGCTCTTGCTGTAAAGGTCTGTAAGATGATTTGTATTTCTTTAAATCATTACAATATTTTCTTTAGCAAGCTGTACTAAAATAACCAAATTCGCAGCCTTTTTTGGTCATATATTAGTCATATTAAATTTTTTTGGTCAATTGCCTAGCCCTCAAATCAGAGGACTCTTTTCTATATTATACTGTTGTTTCTAAAACACATCCATGTTCTTGGCAAGTTTCTCCAAAGCCTCTCTAGTAACCTCCGGATTTGCCTCCGCATAAATGTTCATGGTTGTGCTGACATCAGCATGTCCCATTACTTCTTGAATAACTTTTACATTGGTTTCGTTTTCACAAAACCTTGAAGCAAATGTGTGTCTAAAAATGTGACATGAAAACCTGGGCAACATTATAGGTTCTCTCTTCTTTTTCTTTGCCTCTACCTCTTCTTCGGCATTATGAGTATCAACGATTCTTTTGATTGCACGATTTACTGCCTGCGGATTATGTGGATTTCCAAACCGATTAGTAAATATAAAGTTTGTCATTCCATCAACCTCTGCAACACAAAAACCTTCTTCCTGCTGACGCTGATATTCAGACTTGAGCACTTCATACACCGGTCCCATCATTGGAATTGTCCTTATTCCTGCTTCTGTTTTAGGTTCTGAAACCCGAAACTCACACTTAAATGAATTGTCAGATCTTGTGTAATAAGTAAGACTATGGTTAATATTGATTGTTCGTTTCTTCATATCAACATCGTCCCATCTGATGCCTATTGCCTCACCGATTCTGCATCCAGTTCCAAGCAGAAATACAAAAAACGGATACCAATGGAAGAAAAACGGATTCTTCGCAACATAATCAATAAATTCTCTCTGCTGCTCTACTGTCAGTGCTCTTCGACTCTTTCTAGCACCACCATTTCTTTTTTTCACCTCGGCATAAGCTCCATCTACAGGATTTCTTCTTATTATATCATCTCGTACTGCCAGCTCAAATGTAGGTCGCAATACAGTATTGATACTCTCCAAAGTATTTACCTGCAATCCTTTGTTCGTAATCAAATCCGTATAGAAAAATAAGACATCAGAATACTTCACATCCTTAATCTTTTTCTTTCCGAACGTATCCCTGATAAAATGATCCCACGTATATAAGTAATTTGCCTTTGTAGTGCTTCGCAATTCCGTCTTGGTAGAAATATATCTATCAAACAAAAAATTTACATCTGCACTTCCAGCAACATATACATTTAACCCGTCCATCTGGTCACGAACAAGTTCGTCTTCTTTCTGCCTAAGTGTTACAAGAGATTTCGCATATATCGTCCTTTGTTTTCCCAATGGATCAGTATAAATATATGAATACCTGCCATCAGTTTTACGATAATGCTCTCCTTTTCGTAATACTCTTCCTTTACCATCTTTTCTACAAGCCATCTTTTCTCCTTTCTCAAAAAGAAAAGAGCCTGCATTACTTCTGGTCAGCCATTAGTTTCTCTAACACTGCCATTTTAACTACTTGCGTCATAGTCATGTTATGATTTTTGGTGTATTCAAGCAGCAATTCATGTTCTTCACCATTCAGTCTGATTGTAATCCTCTTATCAGCAGGATTTTCAGCCTTTGGTCGTCCCATCTTTGCCAATATATCACCTCCATCTGAACATAGTATACTTTATGTCAGACATAAAGTCAAGTATATTAATGCAAACTCTTTCATATTCTTTTCAATTTATTTGTAGAATTCCTCGTCTTCTATATGAAATGTCTCCAGATATTCATCAAGAATATCAAGGTTCACAAGCACCAGTCTATTCATCTTATAACATGCTTTCGCATCCTTAGCTAACTGCTGGAACTTTGATAAACTCATCGAGTACATCTCTGCACCCTCTGGATATCTGACAAATCTCTTGTTATTTGTTTTCTTCGTTCTGTTATCCATTTTGTTTCATCTCCAATTCCTCTAATACCATCTTGCGTGCTACAGGTAACAGATTAAGCTGCATTATCATCGCTCTATCCATGGCTTCCCTAATCTCCGATTCTCCCGGAATGTACCCCGACTTAAAACGGACACATCCCTTATTTAAAGTTTGTATATCCTCCGGCATAAAATCAGATCTGTTGCTCAATGCATACCCTCTTATTTCTGAAGGCTCAACAATCACATGCACAGGATTATCTTTCAATTTTGATGATAGCGGAACAACTGAAATCTGCGGTGCACCACCATGATTACTTGCATCACATGAGACTACAATTCCCGGTCTTATTCCTCCTTGCACACCATGCGGATTTCGACCAAAATCTGCATATACAACATCAAACTTCTTATATTTGTCATAATGTTTCTTATTTTTTTTCATAATCTAAAACCCCCTTAACTGCATAGCCAGTCTGCCATCATCTACTGTAACAATAATTCCTCCGGCAGCCTGAACCTGTGCTATTTTTACGAATGCATCAATAAGATTATCTGTAATGACACTCATATTTGCGACTATTACACCATCTACCTGCTTTTTTTTAATCTTATCCACAATCTGATGCCACTGTCTATCCACATCATTCTGCGAAAATCCATGTCGGCGTTCAGTGCCAACAATCATGTATTCTTTATTTTTTACATACTCGTGAATATATTTACTCTGCTTATCCTCTAAGCGATCCACTTTATCCAATGGTGCACTTACTGACAGATACTCTATACATTCAATCGTCTTTTTCTTTCTTCTCATAGCCAAACCTCCTATGAAACAAGCATCTCTGCGTTATCTAGCATTTCGTTAAATATCTTTTGAAAATATGCCCTCTTGCTGCAATCCATTAATTCCAGCCTGGAGTCTATTGAACTTTCTTTCTTACTCTCTGCCACATTCAGGATTGTATTGGCATCTACCTTGAAATAATCAATTATCTTAAATAGATTTGTGATACTTAATGCACGTTCTCCATTCTCATACTTTTTGATAGTTGACTCACTAATGCCAAGCTCAGTAGCAAGGGCTTCTTTTGTAAGATTTCTTTGGATTCGTAACGATTTAATCACGATTCCAACTTGATAACCATCATATTTCATCGCTATATCCTCCATTATCCTTTGCCATTTCTCTAAGCATCTCTACCGCCGCATCTTCTGTCTCATACTGACCAAGCCACTTCCCACTCGAATCACGTACTACTGTTCCAAATGCAGTCTGTGTAAATCTGCAATCCTTCACAGCCGGGACTTGTTTGTCCCGACCCGAAAGATTTCCTGCTGCTTCTCTACTAGAGAACTCCTTTAGCATCCGAAGTCCTCTGCATGAGATACAGTAATTGGCACCGGACCGACTTCAAGAGAATAGAGCCATATGCCCATATCTGTGATGGTCTTAACAAATTCTTCCAAATCATAAATGTCATCTGTGATCTCATTCAGGCTTCTGACTACTACAACCTCAAAATCTTCCTCTTTAAGTGTTGCAAAGAAAGCATTCAGAGCTTCTCTGTCATAGTCCCTTGTCATTGAGCGATCACAATACGCATCATTTATTATTACTCCATTAGATATTGCCTGATCTCGCATACTTTCAACCATCTGGACTACATTGATTTCCGCTCTGCGTGACTTTACAAATGCAATACCCTTTGCAAGCACCTGATTATCTGTACCTTCGTTTCCTACTACGTTAAAATCTCTTTTATTCATTTTGTTATCTCCTTTACGATTTCGTATTGGAGAGTTTTGGCGCCTCCACTCTCGTGGTGTGCTGTATCTTAAGCACATGATTATTGTATCCTGCCAGCCTTTAATTGCCGACCGTGTGCAGGCGACATTTATGTCGTGTAAACACGACAATTACTTTTCTACTGACACGCTTTTCATCGCTTTCATCATTGCAAGACACAGTCTTATCTGCAATTCATCCATATCTGAAAGAACATCCATTGCCTCAGATAACAGTTCTGATTTTTCTTCCTTCTCACCATACATAATGAAATCAACAGATACACCTAGTACGATTGCCAGACTGTCTAATGTCTGTGTCTTAAAATCTCCACCATTTTCAATAGCAGATAATGCCTGTCTGCCTATGCCTGCTCTATGAGCTAACTCATCCTGTGATAATCCCATTTCCTTTCTCCTGTCAGCAATTCGTAATCCTCTCTCATAGTCCTTTTTTCTTATCTGTGCTTTACTACTCATAAATCCTCCTTGCCGCCCTTGGAAACGAACAAGTCGGATTACCTTTACAGCACAAAAAAAGACGCACGAGGAAACCAGTATCATAAATACTGTTCGTTTCCCCTGCGTCTCTAGTGCTTCCATCTTTCGATGTGCCCTTATCAGGTGGGCTGTAATTTAATTGTCAATCGTTATATTCTGAAAGTCCCATTCTCAGAATGTTCCTTCATCATTCCCTCGGAATACTTCTTGAGTATCATCACTCGCTTGCATCTGTCACACTTAATTCCAATATTCTGAAGTGCTACAGCGGAATCATCACCGCATACAAAGTATTCCATCATTAACTTGTTGCATTTTTTACATCTAATTTCTATAACATTTCCTTTGTTCAATTCAGTTCGCTCCTTATTCATACAAAATCATCAATCTACAATTCTGTACTCGTAAAGGAAAGGGAAATCACCTTTGCAAGCCTTTTGCCGGGAGTTCCGATGAATGTCTGCACATTCCCCAGCTTTGCTGATCTAAAGCCAACTGACATGTTGTGTGCTGTCAGCACACAATCACATCAGGCTCCGGCTCTTTCCATAAACCACATATTGTTATCTTCATAGAAAAGGAATATTTCCTTTCCATCTACCACACAGGTATAACGCTCTCCAACGCCGCCAGCCCTTGTACTGGCTGCTCTGCGCTTGTCTTTTACTCGTGTAATCTCATACTTTCTGCCATCTTCCCATGTTATCTCTTTGGGAATGAGCAGTCCGTCCTTTGAAAACTCTGCAAGTACATCAACATATACCTTATTGCTCAATGTAATCACCTTCCTTACAAGATTGCTATTGCTCTGGAAGCATCCATCTTCCTTGCTATATAGCCTTTATCTTCTAATATTTTCAGATGTGCATAAACACTTGAAGTCGATGCCACCCCTACCATCTTGCATATCTCCCTGATAGTAGGAGCATAACCATTCACTCTCTGATATTGCATAATGCTTTCATACACATTCTGCTGCTTCTCCGTCAATGGTGCTCTGTCTACCAGATCAATTCTTGCTGCTTCGCTCATGTTCCGCCTCCCTCTTTATCCAAAATACCCATGTGGATGTACTGTGTGTTCTTCTTTTGCATTGACTGCCGACAGAATCCTGTCCCGGTACATGAGTCCCCTCTGGATACTGTAAAATCCAAATCTTCTGCGTATCTCATCAACCGCCGAATCCATCTTCATCTGCTTTTCACGCTTCTCCACACTTGAGAACAAATCAATCTGTTCCCAATAATTATCTGTTACTAAGTCTGCACCTCGGACACCAACACTGCGGATTGGTTTGCTCCAGTTATAGTTTTCCTTAAATATCTGATATGCGTATGCAGCTATTTCTCCGGTAATGTTTGTCGCATGGTCAATCTTTTTCTGACGGGTAAAAGAGAATAATTCATTATCCCTGACACTTATCTCAACCACTCTGCACCGGAATCCATTCTCACGAAGTCTTGCTGCAACACTCTCAGCCAGAATATAAAGAACAATCTTTACATCCTCATCGCATACTAAATCCTTTGGTGTCGTTGTGCTGTTCCCCACGGATTTGATTGGAGCGTGGGTGTTCTCCAGCTTGACAGGTGAATCATCATAGCCATTAGCAAACGACCATAAGATACTGCCAATCTTTCCAAGGTGACTGTTAAGCACATCTTCATCTGCTCTTGCAATATCACCTATGGTTTTGATACCAAATAATGCAAGCTTTCTGTTCGTACTTTTGCCAACGTATAGAAGATCTGCCACCGGAAGTGACCATGCCTTCTGCTTAAACTCACTCTTATACATAGTTGTGATTGCATCAGGCTTCTTATAATCAGAACCAAGCTTTGCAAATATCTTATTGAAAGAAACACCAACACTCACTGTGATGCCAAGCTCTGACTTCATTCTCCTGCTGATTTCCTGTGCGATAAGCAATCCATCTCCTTTAAGCGAACTGCTCCCTGTCACATCAAGCCAGCACTCATCAATCCCATATGGCTCCTGCATGTCAGTATATTCTGCATATATCTCATGTGCCATCCTTGAGAAACGAAGATACAAGTCCATTCTTGGTGAGACAAATGTTATGTTCGGACAGACCTGCTTTGCTTGCCAGAGTGCCATTCCTGTTTTCACACCGTACTTCTTAGCTGTGTAGTCGGCTGTTAAGACAATACCATGTCTTGCCTCCGGGTCACCACCTACTGCCAGTGGCTTTCCTGCAAGCTCCGGATGATGCAGATGCTCAATCGAGGCATAACAACAGTTGATATCCGAATGAAGTATTACCCTGTCTCCCATCTGCATAACCTCCTGCTACATTTAATCTGTCATTACCATAACCTTTAGTCCAAGTATATGAGTAATGTTTCTTACAGGGCATAGTATAACCCCAAGAATAATCGACTGTCAACGGACACATGTGTCCTTTTTCTCATTATATTGGATTTTTAACTTGAATAATTGGCACTATTGCTATATACTATGGAGTGAAAAGAGACATTTAAAATCAACAAAATGAAAGAAAAGAGGCGTATGTATGTACTCAATCGGAGAAATCATTTCAACATATAGAAAAAAGAAAGGCTTGCTCCAACAGGATCTCGCTGATGAACTGGCAAAGGAAGGCATCACCATTTCCTATAAAGCCATATCCAACTGGGAGAGAAATCTTGCTGAACCAAGCGTTACCATATTTTACAAAGTGTGTAGAATCCTTGGTATTACTAATATGTATGAGGCATATTTTGGAGTAAATCCTGCTGATCCTTTTTCATCACTTACTGATGAGGGCAGGGAAAAAGCTATGGATTATATCAATCTGCTCCATGCATCCGGAATGTATGAAAAGCAGACTGCTAAGATAATTCCATTCCGAAGCATTGATATTTTTGAAAATGCTGTATCAGCCGGAACCGGTAACTTCCTTGTAGACGGACCGAAAGAGACTGTACGCATAGACGAATCTATCCTACCGGAAGATACTACTTTCGGTGTCCGTATTAGTGGTGACAGTATGGAACCTGAATTCCATGATGGTCAGATTGCATGGGTATTACAGCAGGAATCTGTTGCTAATGGAGAAATCGGCATCTTCGCTCTTAACGGAGAAGCCTATATTAAGAAATTACAAAACGATAAAGACGGAATTTTCCTTATCTCACTCAATAAAAAGTATGCACCTATCAAGGTAAGTGAAAATGACCGCTTAGACATATTTGGAAAAGTTCTTGGAAAATCTGATGCTTCTGCTATTACAGGACATTGCCGATAAAAATTGCAAGTCCTTTTTATCGGACACATTATTTTGCATAATTGACAATAAGAAAATATCTATAGCTTTAATTGAAAAACTTAACGCAACAAAAAAGTTATGAAATAGAGAAATCTGTTG
>OHME01000861.1_pt1 | contig 12859 bp, 10 predicted proteins | sample 1569201 | NCBI WGS metagenome assembly OHME01 (sample SAMEA3879587, study PRJEB24766) | human gut metagenome | biome: human-associated habitat; feature: feces | place: USA | collected 1985/1987
GTAACTTGTTGATAACTTTTTACTTTTGTGGGTTTAATTCTAAAAAACCCAGTATTTATCGCTGTTTGTGATGTTCACAAATATAAAACAGTCATTTTTTTATATTTACATAAGTTTGAAAATAATAATTATTATGAAACTTATGTAACAAAGTTATCAACATTCCATGTGGATTATACACAAATAAGATTTTTTATTAACTTTTTCATTTTTTGCCCCTTATTCTCGTTTATTTTGATTTTACCCCCAAATACGTGTACCTAACCGTATAAGCATGTAAAATCAAAATAAAGGCAATTTATCTTGTTTTTGACCTTAATATGCTTGAAATAGGGGTGCATTTATTATAAAATGTAATAGTGTTATTAATAATAGGAAGAATTATTTTTTTGAGGAAGGTTTTTTACGATGAAGGACTTAATATTAGCCAAGTGGAATGACATTTTGAATATACTTGAAAATGAACATGGAATTTCCCATATCATGATCCATACATGGATCGAACCTCTCAAGATATATTCAGTTGAGGATAACAAGGTCTATTTCACTCTGGACGAGGATTACGGACAGAGAGGCGTAGAATTTCTCAAGAGAAAATTATTTGATATATATCTTGAAACAGTTCTCAGAGAGCTCTTTCAGGACGATTCAATTCAGGTTATATTCACACTCGAGAGTCAGATGAGAAAGGATGAAAAGTCCCCTACATATTCAGAGGACTACAACGATGCCATTGCCAAGAGCAATCTCAGACCTGACTACACATTTGAGAACTTTATTGTTGGTGAGAGTAACAAGCACGCTCACGCAACATGTCTGGCAGTTGCCGATTCACCTGGACAGGACAAGTTCAATCCGCTTTTCCTGTATGGAGGATCAGGACTGGGCAAGACTCATCTTATGCAGTCCATAGCCCACTATATACTCCAGCACAATAGTAATATGAAGGTTCTCTATGTGCCATCGAACAAATTCACGAATGAGATCATAGAAGCAATCTCCAAGAATAAAACTGAAGAATTCAGAAACAAATACAGAACAGTGGATGTTCTTCTGATCGATGATATCCAGTACCTGATTGGTAAGGCAAGTACGCAGCAGGAATTCTTTGACACCTTCAACGCTCTTCATGACGAAGGTAAGCAGATAATCCTGTCGTCGGATAAGCCACCAAAGGAGATCAAGACTCTGGATGAGAGATTCAGATCAAGATTTGAGTGGGGTGTTCCTATCGACATCCACGCTCCTGATTATGAGACACGTATGGCTATCCTCAAGAACAAGGCTGAGATAAAGGGACTTACCGATATCATCAGCGAGGAGATATTTGAGTATATTGCCAACAATATAACCTACAACGTACGTGAGCTTGAGGGTGCGCTCAACAAGCTCAGCGTATATTCAGAGCTCGGAGATATCAAGATCACTGAGGAACTTGCCAAGAACGTCCTCAAGGATTTCATATCCAAGGATTCCAAGGTTACCATAACACCTGAGCTCATTATCAACACGGTTTCAGAACATACTAATATATCAGTCAGTGACATTGTATCCACGAAGAGAAGCCAGGATATAGCCACTGCCCGTCAGATATCCATGTACCTGTGCAGAAAGTACACGGACAAGGGTCTGAAGAGTATAGGAGATGCATTTGGAGGAAAGGATCACTCCACCGTGCACAGCAATATACAGAAGGTTGAAGATAAGATTGAGAAGGATCCGGAATTTGCTGAGATGGTTGACGTCATAATCAAGAAGCTTAATCCACAAAAATAGCAAGTTATCCACATTTTTATCTTATAAACTCACTTATTTGTTTATAACCTTACAAACATAACGTGATTGTATATTGTTATTTGATGTTTGTTACATGTTGTTATGTGTTTGAGAATTGTTCTTACTCCTGATGAACAGGATTTTGCCATGTTGGTAAATGGTCAGTTTATGAACAGATTAAAATTGATTAGTAACATGGACACATAATTCTCAAAGCCTTGATTTGTAAGGTCTTGATACACTTTCAACATTATCAAAAGCACTACTACTGATACTACTAATTATCTTAATATATTTATAGTTAAGCGCTCGCACTGTTTGTTGTTATTTGAAGTTATACACACATATCATATTTTGATGATCATTATATTTGGACATGAAAGGAGATCACACTTAAAATGAAAATTTCCATAAGAAAATCTAACTTACTTCAGGGTATAAATATCGTATCAAAGGCTGTCTCCAACAAGACGACCCATCCGATACTGTCTTGTATCCTGGTTGAAGCTGCAGGCGGTGTTATTAAGCTCACAGCTAATGACATGGAGATAGGAATAGAAAGTTATGTTGACGGTACTGTTATAGAGGACGGAAAGGTTGCACTCGAGGCAAAGCTTTTCTCAGATTTCATAAGAAAGCTTCCTGACAGCGACATAACTATAGAGAGTGATAAGGACAGCAAGACACTTATCAAGTGTGAGAGACTTGAGTTCAACATACCTGGAAAGTCAGGAGAGGATTTCTCCAATCTTCCTGTTGTATCAAAGGATAAGTTCATAACCATATCTCAGTTTGCGCTGAGAGAGGTTATCAATCAGACAATATTCTCTATATCAGATAATGAGAACAATAAGCTTATGACCGGTGAGTTATTTGAGGTATCAAACAATAAGCTCAGCGTGGTTTCTCTGGATGGACACAGAATATCCATCAGATATATAGAGCTCAAGGGAGATAATTCAGACATTAAGGTTGTAGTTCCAGGAAAATCCCTCAGCGACATAAGTAAGATCATGAACGGTGGAGTTGATGATCCTGTAAATATTTATTTCACGGACAACAATATATTATTTGAGTTTGACAATACAAAGGTTGTTTCAAGACTGATAGAGGGCGAGTATTTCAGAATAAGCCATATGCTCTCAGTTGATTATCAGATCAAGATGAAGATAAACAAGAGAGAGTTCCTTGACAGTTTGGACAGAGCAACTCTTCTTATAAAGGATTCAGACAAGAAGCCTATCAGACTCAGCATTGATGACAGAACTCTCGGTCTCAAGATCAGTTCTCTCATCGGTTCTCTGAATGAGGAGATAGATATCGAGAAGGAAGGTAACAATCTTGTCATTGGATTTAATCCAAAGCTTATAATAGATGCACTCAGAGTAATTGACGATGAGAATGTAACTATTTATTTCAACAATACAAAATCTCCATGTGTTATCAAGGATGATGCAGAGACATATATCTACCTTATCCTTCCTATGGGAATCAACGAAGAGTAAGAAGGGGTGAGAATATGGAGATAATCAAGTTAAGAGATGAATTCATAAAGCTTGGACAGGCGCTTAAGGCTGCCGGTCTGGTGGAGTCAGGAGTTGACGCAAAGGAGGTCATAGTTCAGGGACTGGTTGTGGTTAACGGTGAGATAGAGACCAGACGTGGAAGAAAGCTTTATGATGGTGATGAAGTAGAATTTGATGGTGATAAGATAAGTATTCAGAAATAATTGTGGTCGCCATCTTGCAGATGGTGAAGGTTATGTATATAGAGTCGATAGAGCTGAGTAATTACAGAAATTACAGTAATGTGAAAGTAGAATTTGGAAAAAATACGAATATCCTGTACGGCGATAACGCCCAGGGCAAGACAAATATACTTGAATCCATATACATGGCAGCGACTACGAAGTCACACAGAAAAAATACGCAGGATAAAGATATCATAAAGATAGGTGAAGATGAGAGCCATATAAGATTATTTGTCAACAAGAAAGATATATCGCACAAGATAGATATGCATCTTCGAAAGAGCAAAAATAAGGGAGTGGCGATCGATGGCATACCCATAAGGAGGGCCACGGAATTATATGGTCTTCTCAATGTCATATTTTTTTCACCTGAAGATCTGACTATCATTAAAAATGGACCAGCCGAGAGGAGAAGGTTCATGGATCTTGAATTGTGTCAGATAAGCAGATTGTATTATCAGAATCTGGCATCATATAACAGGATACTCAATCAGCGAAATAATCTGTTAAAGCAGATTTATCATAACAGAAGTCTCATGGATACACTGGATGTGTGGAATATGCAGCTTGTGGACTATGGGTCGAGGATAATAAAAGAGAGAAGAAATTTTATCGACATGATGAATGAGATAATTGGGGAGATCCACAGTCATCTCACATCGGGCAAGGAAAAGCTAGAGATAGTGTATGAGTGCAATGTCGATGAAGATAAATTCGATGAGACACTTCAGGAAAAGACTGAGATGGATATCAGATATTCAAGTACACAGTCTGGTCCACACAGAGATGATATAAGTTTTCTCATAAATGGAATAGACGCCAGAAAATATGGTTCACAGGGACAGCAGAGAACAGTTGCCCTGTCACTCAAGATGGCGGAGATAAAACTTGTAAAAAGGATAATCAATGATAATCCGATATTGCTTCTGGACGATGTCATGAGCGAGCTGGACACCAGCAGACGTGATGCATTGATAGAAGAGATAAAAGATATACAGACTATCATAACCTGTACGGGATATGATGATTTTGTTAAAGAGCAGGTAATAATCAACAATGTTTATAGCGTGGTAGAGGGAACGGCCACCAGAGTAAGAACGGAGGAAGCATGACAATGGAAAATGATAATTATGGAGCTGAACAGATACAGGTTCTGGAGGGACTGGAAGCAGTCAGAAAGAGACCTGGTATGTACATAGGAAGTACATCCTCCACTGGACTTCACCATCTTGTATACGAGATAGTTGATAATTCTGTAGATGAGGCTCTGGCAGGATATTGTACCCACATTCAGGTGTATATAAATGAGGATAACTCCATCACCGTAGTGGATGATGGACGAGGAATTCCTGTTGGAATACATAAAAAGCAGGGAATACCTGCTGTTGAGGTGGTATTTACCATACTTCATGCCGGCGGAAAGTTCGGCGGTGGAGGATATAAGGTATCCGGAGGACTTCACGGTGTTGGTGCATCAGTTGTAAATGCACTTTCAACATGGCTTGAAGTCGAGATTACCAGAGATGGCAAGGTGTACAAGCAGAGATATGAGAAGGGCAAGGTTATGTACAAGCTTCAGGTTATAGGTGAAGCACCTGAGGGAGTATCAGGAACAAAGGTTACATTCCTGCCGGATCATACAATATTTGAAGATAACATATACGATTACGATATACTGAGAAACAGACTTCGTGAGATGGCATTCCTTACAAAGGGCCTGAAGATAAGTCTTACAGATAAGAGACTTATTCCTGAGAAGGTAAGATCATTCCACTATGAGGGTGGTATAAAGGAGTTTGTAACATATCTGAACAGACACAGAGATCCTCTGTACAATGAGGTAATCTACTGTGAGGGAGTCAGAGATGGAATAAGTGTTGAGGTGGCACTTCAGCACAATGATTCATACAATGAATCCACATACAGCTTTGTAAATAACATCAACACACCTGAGGGTGGAACACATCTGACAGGATTTAAGTCAGCCATAACAAAGGTGTTCAATGATTATGCAAGAAAGAATAATATTATCAAGGAGAAGGATGACAATCTCTCGGGTGATGATCTGAGAGAGGGACTTGCAGCCATTGTATCTATCAAGATAAGTGATCCTCAGTTCGAGGGTCAGACAAAGCAGAAGCTTGGTAATTCAGAGGCAAGACCTGCAGTTGAGAGTGTTGTAACTGAGCAGCTTACATATTATCTTGAGCAGAATCCGCAGATTGCTAAGATAATTGTGAATAAAGCGGCTGTTGCACAGAGAGCCAGAATAGCTGCAAGAAAGGCAAGGGATGTTGCAAGAAAGGCAAATCTTTCAGACAACATGGCACTTCCTGGAAAGCTTGCGGATTGTTCAGACAAGGATCCAAAGAACTGTGAGATCTACATAGTCGAGGGAGATTCCGCCGGTGGTTCAGCTAAGACAGCGAGATCAAGAGCAACACAGGCCATACTTCCACTCAGAGGTAAGATCCTTAATGTTGAGAAGGCAAGAATAGACAGAATCCTTGGAAATGAAGAGATCAAAGCCATGATCACCGCATTTGGAACAGGTATCCATGAGAACTTCAATATAGAGAAGCTTAGATATAACAAGATCATCATCATGACCGATGCCGATGTGGATGGAGCTCATATAGCAACTCTTCTCCTCACATTCTTCTACAGATTCATGCCTGATCTTATTAGAAAGGGACATGTATATCTGGCACAGCCACCACTTTACAAGCTGGAGAAGAACAAGAAGGTATGGTATGCGTACAGTGATGATGAGCTGAACAGTATACTTGATGAAGTCGGAAGAGATCAGAACAACAAGATACAGCGATACAAGGGACTTGGAGAGATGGATGCAGAACAGCTCTGGGAGACAACCATGGATCCAGAAAAACGAATTCTTCTCAGAGTGGCAATTGATGATGACGATGAGTCAGAAATCGATATGACATTCAATGTACTCATGGGAGATAAGGTTGAACCACGTCGTGAGTTTATAGAGACAAATGCCAAGTATGTAAAGAATCTCGATATATAGTATATTGATTAAATAAATGTGATAGAACATAACCAATATCGAGAGAAAGGAAATCAAAAAATGGATGACGATAAGATTTTTGATAAAATAGATGAAGTTGGTCTGAAAAAAACAATGGAGCGTTCATATATAGATTATGCCATGAGCGTTATCGCTGCCAGAGCTCTTCCTGATGTAAGAGATGGTCTTAAACCTGTTCAGCGAAGAATACTTCATTCTATGATAGAACTTAACAATGGACCTGATAAGCCACACCGTAAATGTGCCCGTATCGTCGGTGATACAATGGGTAAATATCATCCACATGGAGACAGTTCAATATACGAGGCACTTGTAAAGCTGGCTCAGGAGTGGAATACCAGATATCCACTTGTGGATGGACATGGAAACTTTGGATCGGTCGACGGTGACCATGCCGCTGCCATGCGATATACAGAGGCAAGACTTTCCAAGATATCCATGGAAATGATGGCAGATATAAACAAAGATACAGTTGATTTCACACCTAACTTTGATGGTACAGAGAAAGAACCTGTGGTACTACCATCACGTTATCCTAACCTATTGGTAAATGGTACATCAGGTATCGCAGTAGGTATGGCTACCAATATTCCACCACATAATTTAAAGGAAACTATCGATGCAGCCATAAAGATCATCGATAACAGAGTGGAAGAAGGACGTGAGACAGAGATAGATGAGATCATGGACATAGTAAAGGGTCCGGATTTCCCTACAGGCGCACAGATACTGGGCAGACAGGGAATAAACGATGCATATAGAACAGGTCGAGGCAAGATAAAAGTACGTGCAATCACAGAAATCGAAACAATGAACAACGGAAAGCACCGCATTGTTGTAACCGAACTACCATATATGGTAAATAAATCCCTTCTTATAAAGAATATGGTCGATCTTGTCAAGAACAAGAGAATCGATGGAATCACAGATATAAGAGATGAGTCTTCAAGAGAGGGAATGAGAGTTGTCATTGAGCTTAGAAAGGATGTCAATGCCAACGTAATACTCAACCAGCTCTTCAAACACACACAGCTCCAGGATACATTTGGATGTATCATGCTGGCTCTGGTGGATGGAGTACCTAAGATACTCAACATCAAGGACATGCTCACATACTACCTGAAGCATCAGGAGGATGTTGTCACAAGAAGAACAAAGTATGATCTGAACAAGGCTGAGGAGAGAGCCCACATATTACAGGGTTATCTCATAGCACTGGACAACATAGATGAGGTCATCACGATCATCAGAAATTCAAAGAATGTTGGAGAGGCTAAGGCAAAGCTGATCGAAAGATTTGGACTTTCCGAGGCACAGGCCGGAGCAATCGTTGATATGAGACTCCGTGCTCTGACAGGTCTGGAAAGAGAGAAGATTGAGAACGAGTACAATGAGCTTATTGCGAAGATAGCTGAGTACAAGGAGATACTTGCAGATGAGAATAAGCTTCTCGGAGTTATCAAGACTGAGCTTGCAGTGATAGCTGACAAGTACGGTGATGAGAGAAGAACATCCATAACTGCATATTCAGATGATATAACAGATGAGGAGCTTATCAAGAGAGAAGAGATAGTTATCTCCATGACAAAGCTCGGATATATCAAGAGAATGCCAAAGGATACCTTCAAGGTACAGAACAGAGGCGGCAAGGGTATCAAGGGAATGAACACCATCGACAACGATATAATCGATGAGATATTCCTTACTAATACCCACAACTTCATAATGTTCTTCACCAATATGGGAAGAGTATACAGAATGAAGGGATACGAGATACCTGAGTCGGGACGTAATGCAAGGGGTGTTGCGATAGTCAACCTTCTTCAGCTTCTTCCTGGTGAGAAGGTAACAGCCATAATCCCTATAGCCGGATTTGACAAGAAGTATCTCATGATGGCTACAAAGAATGGTATTGTAAAGAAGACCAAGATAGAGGCATTTGAGAATATAAGAAAGACCGGTCTGGCTGCCATAACACTGAATGAGGGAGATGAACTCATAGAGGTTAAGGCAACGAGCGGTGAGAATGATGTATTCCTTGTAACTGCCAAGGGTATGTGTATCAGATTCAATGAAGAATGTGTCCGTGATACAGGACGTACATCCATGGGTGTACGTGGAATAAGATGCGACAAGGGCGATGAAGTCATAGCAATGCAGCTTGATGTTCAGGGCGATGAGATTCTCTTCGTAACCACAAAGGGTATGGGAAAGAGAACTGAACTGTCAGAATTTGCCCCTCAGATGAGAGGCGGTAAGGGTGTCAAATGTTACAGGATAACCGATAAGACCGGTGACATCGTCAGCGCAAAGGCCGTGACAAATGACCATGACATTATGATGATGACCAATGAGGGAATCATGATCAGAATGCATTGTTCAGATATAACTGTAATAGGAAGAATAACCTCAGGTGTCAAGCTTATGAATATCGGCAAGGATGGCAACACATTTGTGGCATCTGTTGCAAAGCTTGCAAGAAGTGATGAAGATGAAGAGGCAGAGGACTCAGAGAATCCAGAATCAGCAGAAAATGAAGTATCAGAGAATGTAGAGAACGATACGGAGAATGATGCCGAGAGTAATTCAGAGGAGTAATTATAATCACAAATAAAGATAGATGTACTGTGTTGTAATATGCAAGACAGTACATCTTTTTTTATGTCCATGGATGTTTACAGATTGTGTGCAAATAGCCGTTATGATATACTTATCTTGGATTACACATTGGGAGAAAATAATCCTGAACGCAGGATTTTGAAGGTTATTATAAAGAGATTGGAATTATGGGAAAATACAACAAAATTATTGGGGGTAAAAGGCATGACGGCGAATGTGATACAGGTGGTGGCATCGGCGGCTACAACGGCTGCATCTACGGTTACAGAGGCAACAACGGAAGGAAAACTGGACAAGATATTCCAGAGCTCCGAGAAGGCGTCTGAACTTTCTTACAGTATAATGAACATCATATATATATTGGCGGCGATGATCATAGTTGTTGCGATATTTACAGTGGTGTTATACATATACAAATTCATCATGAACAGGAGAGATCCAAACTACAAAAAGAACGATGATACGTTCCTGGATGATTAAAAAAAATTTATAAAATGGCGGTGAAGAGATGAGAGTTATTGCAGCAGAAGAGATTACCAAAAATGTAAGGGAGATGTGCATCGAAGCAAATGTAAATCTGTCTGAGGATATGGAGAAGGCAATCAGGGATTCAGTAGAATCTGAGGACAGTCCGCTCGGAAAACAGATACTTGGACAGTTATGTGAGAATCTGGATATAGCAAAGGAGAATGATATTCCTATCTGTCAGGATACGGGAATGGCTGTTTTCTTTGTGAATGTTGGACAGGATGTACATATAGAAGGAATGAACATAACTGATGCCATAAACGAAGGTGTGAGACAGGGATACACTGACGGATACCTGAGAAAATCAGTGGTAAAGGATCCTCTTATCAGAGAAAATACAAAGGATAATACCCCGGCGATTATACATTATGATATAGTTCCGGGAGATAAAATAGAGATAACTATAGCTCCAAAGGGATTTGGAAGCGAGAATATGAGCAAGGTGTACATGCTCAAGCCGGCAGATGGAGAAGAGGGCGTGAAGGCTGCTGTTCTTCAGGCTGTAAAGGATGCCGGACCAAATGCATGTCCTCCCGTATTCGTAGGTGTGGGTCTTGGAGGAGACTTTGAGCTTGCTGCGAAGCTTGCAAAGAGGGCTCTTACAAGAAAGGTAGGAGTTCACTCAGACAGAGAGCATATAGCAAGGATAGAGAGTGAGCTTCTGGAGATGATCAACAACACTGGAATAGGACCTGGCGGTCTTGGAGGAAAGACCACGGCACTGGCTGTGAACATAGAGACATATGCCACTCACATAGCCGGAATGCCATTGGCAGTTAATATGTGCTGTCATGTGAACAGACACGTTACGAGAGTATTATAGGAGGAGGTTAGGTTCATCATGGATAGACATATAAAGGCACCATTTGACAGAGAAGAGGTAAAGACCCTCAAGGCAGGGGATTATGTATATATAGATGGAATAGTGTACAGTGCCAGGGATGCCGCACACAAGAGAATGTATGATGCCATCATGGAATCAGGATGCGTGGACGCCAGTGGAACTGAGTTATACGAGAAGGGCATAGTTCCTATAGACCTTAACGGCAATGTGATATATTATCTCGGACCGACACCGGCAAAACCTGGACAGGTCATAGGCTCGGCGGGACCGACAACCAGCAGCAGAATGGACAAATACACTCCACTCATTCTCAGCAAGGGTCTGTGTGGAATGATAGGAAAGGGAAAGAGAAGCCAGGAGGTTATACAGGCAATAATAGACAACAAGGCTGTGTATCTGGCAGCCGTTGGCGGTGCAGGAGCGCTTCTCTCCAAATGTATCAAGAAATCCGAGGTGATCGCGTACGATGATCTCGGAACAGAGGCTATAAGGAAGATGACAGTGGAGAATTTCCCAGCTATTGTGGTTATAGATTCAGAGGGACACAACCTGTATGAAACAGCGGTAAAGGATTATCTTGAGCAGAATAAATAATACAGGAATAAAATAAAAAGTATACAGAATCTCAACAATGAATTAGCAAAAATGCACAAAATAATTGTTGAATATTACAGTCACAATAATGTTGACTAAAATATATTAAACTTGTAAAATTTTAATATGAGTTAGTCTCATATTAAATTAATTGTTGTATTAACAAGGGAAAGAAGAAAAAGGAGAGATTTAATGAGAAGAGAAAAAGTTTTCAACAGATCGTTATTGATCCTTGCAATCATGTCAATCATGCTCTTTGCAATGACAATAACAGCATCGGCAGCATCAGGAAGAGCAGTAACAAATCTTCAGCAGACAGATGATACCAAGACAGGTGTCACAGTTCAGTGGAGCGGTAATTATGGAGAGGAATACTTAGTGTATTTATCCCAGGATAGATCTTCAGGCCGGCAGAGCATACTATGTAATAGTTCAGACATATGTCAACAAGCAGCTTGTTGGACAGTCAGATCCTCTTCAGGTCATAACAACTCCTGAGAGCGTAGATTACAAGTCAATAAAGCAGACTTCAGGCACAAAGAATAAGATCGGTTTACAGTGGAACAGAGTTTCAGGTGTAACAGGATATGTAGTTGCCAAGATCAGCGGTTCAAAGGTTGAGGCTCAGTATAATGTTACTACAAACAAGGCAACTGTACCTGCAAAGGCCGGAACACATTATAGTGGATATTATGTATATTCATATAAGAGATCAGAGTCAAACTACATAGCACTTGGTTATGGACAGTCAACAGGTACACTCTACTCAGCACCTGTTAACCCACAGTATGTTGCCGATGCAAAGGCAGGAACTCTTATATGGAGTCCAGCTAAGAGTGGAAATGTAATAACAATCGGATGGAAGGCAAATCCAAACTATGACTATCCTACAGGATATCAGGTTCAGATCTACTCTCTCAACGGAAAGACCAGATTATACACAACAAAGGCTACAACAAAGACCAGAGTTAAGATCAACAACGCAAAGGTTCGTAAGGCAATCAACAACAAGGGATTCAAGGTAAGAATCCGTGCATACAAAGAGGCAAATGGTGGTGCTAAGTGCTGGAGCGATTGGTCAGCATTCAAGACAATCATACCTCAGGCATGTGTAAAGAAGAGTAATGTAACTTCTGTAAGCAGCACTGCTGCAAAGGTTAAATGGAAGAAAGTAGCAAATACAAAGTATTATCTTGTATACTATACAAAGAATCCATACGCTTCAAATGCAAAATGGATAAAGAAAAAGGTAAGTGCTAAGAGCAGCTCTTATACAATAAGAGGTCTTAAGGCATATTCTACATTTGGAGTATATGTTATCCCTGTTGTCAAGGTAAGAGGAAAGACCTACAGAGGACAGGCTTGTGAGTATATAAGATGCAGTTACTACTATAGATAAGATAGTAAGAAACATCTACAAAACGATAAGAGGGCGGATACAAAAAAGTATCCGCCTTTTTGTCGATTTTTGGCTTATTATTTTCTTGTAAAAACTCCTTGACATTCACTGCCAGGTTTGGTATTATAAACAAGCGTCAAAAATTAAATACTCTTTGGTAGGAGATTTTTATTTAGGCATTTTGCAGAAGTACTCAAGTGGCTGAAGAGGCGCCCCTGCTAAGGGTGTAGGCCGTTTGCGCGGCGCGAGGGTTCAAATCCCTCCTTCTGCGTTAACCATCATCCTTAACAACTG
>OHME01000864.1_pt1 | contig 12839 bp, 7 predicted proteins | sample 1569201 | NCBI WGS metagenome assembly OHME01 (sample SAMEA3879587, study PRJEB24766) | human gut metagenome | biome: human-associated habitat; feature: feces | place: USA | collected 1985/1987
TATCGCTTCCTTAGCAGGAATCGAGTATTTCCCGCTGTTGGAGGAGTTGAATTGCTGTATGAATATGATATCGACGTTGGATTTGACGCAGAATCCTCGTTTGGTAAAGTTGGATTGTTCGGGAAATTGTCTTAAATCCTTGGATGTAAGCCATAATTCGGTGCTAATGGAGTTACGGTGCATGTTGAATGAGCTGGTGGCATTGGAAACGGATCGGAATCCGAAGCTGACTGTTTTGCATTGTGCATTTAATCGCTCGTTGAAAGCGTTGGATGTGACTGGTAATCCCCTGTTGAAAGAGTTGGTGTGCACGGAAAACAGTCTGTCGAGTTTGGATGTGTCGCATAATTTGGAACTGAAAAAACTTATGTGCGGAAATGGTTTTGTCAAAAAGAACCGTTTGGAAACCCTGGATGTTAGTAAAAATACCAAACTCGACACGTTGGAATGCTCGGGCTGTTGGCTGAAAACCTTGGATGTCAGTCGGAACCGGGATTTGATATATTTGAATTGCAGTAGAAATGAATTGGAGCGTCTGAATCTCGGCGCTGTTCCGAATTTGAAGGAATTGGATTGTCCCATGAATAAATTGAGCCGACTGGACGTATCTCGTTGCAAGGCTCTGACATGGATTTCGTGCGACAGGAACTCGCTCTCCTCGTTAGATGTATCCCACAACCGGTCGTTAAATTGGCTGTCGTGTGGTGAAAATTTGCTTACTACGTTGGATGTGTCGCATAATTCGGTGTTGGAAACGTTGTGGTGTAATGACAACCAATTGACTACGTTGGATCTTTCGGGAAATCCGATTTTGAGAAAGCTGTATTGTTGCAATAACCGGTTGTCCTCTTTGGACTTGAGTAAAAATAAATTCTTGGAACCGAGGAATGTGTCCGATCACGGGAACTGTTTCCCGGAGGAAGAGGGTTCGATTGTGGTTAATTCCTGCTGTTTCTGAAAAATGAAAAAGGGGCTGTCTAACAGTTTTAGACAGCCCCTTTCGTTGCTTTTTGGTTTTACCGCGACGCGGCGATATTCGAGCTGTGCATGCCCCGGGAATCGCGGGCCCAGTCGCCCCTGGCGCGGAGTACCTGTTCGATGATGTCGCGCACGCAGCCGTGCCCGCCCGCGAACTCCGAAACGTAGCGCGAGGCTTCGATCACCTCGGACGCGGCATCCGAGGGACAGACGGGGATTCCGACTGCTTTCATACACTCCAGGTCCGGGATGTCGTCGCCCATGTAGATAACGTTCGCCGGATCGAGTCCGTGGCGTGCGAAGAAATCCTGCATGGCTGATATTTTGTCCATGCAGTCCAGGTAAACATCTGTGAGTCCCAGCATTTTGAGCCGGTGGTCGAGCGTTGCGCCCCGTCCGCCCGTGATGATGCACACTTTGTAACCCATACGGAGCGCATAGACGATGGCATAGCCGTCCTTGGCATAGTATTTTCGGATGAAATCCCCATCGACCAGGGGCATGATTCCCCCGTCGGTCATTACGCCGTCCACGTCGAAAATGAACGCTTCGGTCTTTACGATGTCTTCTTTGAAGTTTCCCATATATCTTGACTTAATGATTCATAAATTCGTAACAGTCGCGGATCGTGAGCGAGTGCGGCTTCGTGTCGCCGCAACGTCGGCAGGTCGCCGCGTACGGCAGGCCCGGTCTGCACCCGATGCGGATCGCCCGAATCGACGGCTTTGGCTGCGGTTTCGGCGATCAGGGGGTTCAGTACGTCGAAGGGCAGTTCGGTTCCGTGCAAAATCTCGCCTCCCAATGCGTAGAGGTGATTGACGAAATTGCAGGCGAAAACCGCCGCCAGGTGAAGGCGTACGCGACGGTCGGAGTCGGCTCGATATACCGTGCGGCTCAGATTGCGGGCGAACGCTTCGAGCTCCGAGGTGAAAGTGTCGTCGTTTCCTTCGACGAAAAGAGGTATCTTGGCAAAATCCACGCTGCGGCCTTGGGTAAAGGTTTGCAGGGGATAGAGAACGCCCCGACGGTCGAAGCGAGCGGGAAGAGCCTCTATTCCGATGCCTCCGGCCGTATGTACCACAGCGGCTTCGGCGGGTATGGGCAGGCTTTCGGCCAGCGTGGTGATCGCCGCATCGCTGACGGCCAGGAGGTAGAGGTCTGCGGCGGCCAGCTCGCGCGGATCGGAGCTCCACGCGGTGCCGTTTTCGAGGGCGAGTGCTGTACCTCGTTTCGCGTTGCGGGCGAAGATCTGGAGCAATGTTGCTCCTTCCGTGCGGCTTATCGCGCGGGCGAGCGCTTCGGCCAGGTTGCCGCTGCCTATGAGGACGATATTTTTCATCTTTCCGAGTGTTTCGGTTCGGGCTGCGGCCCGGAAGCCGGTTTGCGGGCGGCGTTCACTGCGTCGTCCAGGTCGATGAGCCGAAGCCGGTCGCCCGCTGTACGGCAGGCCGTCTGAAGTTCGTCGAGCGCGCGGTCTATTCGGCGCGTTTCTTCGGTCGCGGCGAAGTAGAGGCGTGTCGAACTGTAATTGTCTATGGTTCTGAAAATGTTGTAGAGCGTCATTTCGTGGATGTCCCGTCCGGGGGCGAAGGCCACTTCGCGGTCGTCGTTCGGATTCCGGATTTCGATCAGCAGTCCCGTGCGCACGAGCTGGTGCAGGACATCGTTCACGATGCGGGTGGGCAGCGAAAGTCGGCGGCGGAGTTCGTCGATGGGGAGCGCCCCTTCGTTTTTCCGAAAGCGGTGTACGACCTGGAGCATGACGGCCAGGATGATCCGGCGGCGTCGGTCGTAGCTGATGCCGAGCGATTCGCGCTCTTCGGCGAAACGGTCGATATTCTGGTAGGCGAACGAGAGTTCGCCGCCGAAGAGCAGGATTTCCCACGAGATTTGCAGCCATAACAGAAAGAGCGGCAGGGCTGCGAAACTGCCGTAAATCGCGTTGTAGGAGGTCATCCACCCTTGCAGATAGAGGTAGCCCCACTGAAAGAGCATGAAGACCGTTCCGGCGACGATACCCGCCATGAAAGCGCTGTGCCACAAGACTTTCGTATTGGGTACGACGGCATAGATCAGGGTGAAGCTGCCCCAGATGATGACCAGGGCCGAGAGTTTCGAAAGAAGGATGCCGAGGAACGTATTCCCCGCGTCGAAGAACCGGAGCAGATAACCTCCCATCGTGCTGGCCACGAGCCAGAGGATCGGGGCGACCATCGCGATGACGATGTAGTTGAGGTATTGGCGGGCGATATTGCGCGAGGACTGAACCTCCCAGATGTTGTTGAAAGCGCTCTCCACCGACCCGAAGACCCGGATGACGGCCCAGAAAAGGGTTACGACGCTGACCAGGGCGATAAGCCCGCCCTGCGTATTGGCGAGGGCTTTGCGGGCGAATTCCACCATGTAGTCCAATACTTCGACGTTTTGCGGGAAAAGGGCGTAGAGATCGTCGATCAGGCCGTCCAAAAGCCCGAATCCCTTGACTACGGCGAATACCAGCGCCAGGATCGGGACGATCGAGATGAGCGTATAGAACGTCAGGGCGGCGCTGCGCACGATCGTATCGTGGGCGATCAGGCCGCGTGCCGTGTAGAACAGCAGCTTGTACTGTCTGACGGCCCACCGGACGCGGGGATTGCGGTAGGAGTTTGCGTTGCGCCGCAGGATCGTGTCCGTGAAGTAGGTGAAGACGTTCTTGACTTTCATTTCGGGACGTTTCTCAAAGGTAGCTATTTTAGACGGATTGTCCAATAATCCTGCCCGAGTTTCGTGAAGGCGATCCGTCGCTCGCCGCCTTCGCGTATGCCGAGCCGTGCGGCGATTTCAGCCGCCGTGAGCGGGAAATCCTGTTTCAGAATCGTCAGCCGGCTGCCGGAAAGCTCCCGTTTCAGTTGCTTGGGGTTGTAGGGCTCGATCCGTTCGATCTCCAGCCAGCGGCCCAATGTGTCTTCGGACTTTTCCGCTGCGAATCCGTAACCGTTCGGGCTCCAGATGTCGGCGCGGCCTTGCAGGTAGGTCGGCGTCAGCCGGGCTTTTTGAAGCGCTACGTCGGGGATCAGCAGCCAGCGGTAAGCGGCCGGATCGAAGGGCTTGTCGCAGGGAGTTGCACGGGCTTCGGCCGGCGTGCAGGAAAATTCTCCCAGTTCGAGCGCAACGGCCGTCAGCAGGGGGCCGGTTCCGTCGGCATAGACGACGACTTCCTTGCATTCGTCGTGCAGGGACACCACTTCCGTGCGGCAGGGACCGAAGAGCCGGAATGTTTCGCCGACGTCGAACAGCGGGGAGTTCTTGACGCAGAGGTTCGGGGCGATGCGACGGAGTTCCGGCAGCAGCTTCGGTATGTCGGGCGAACAATCCTCCAGCCGCACCAGCTTGCGCCCTCCGGCGCTGCGACGGTCGGGGTCGGCGTAGATCCAGTCGAAGTGGTCCAGGGTCGAGGCGAGGAACGCCTCGGCGGAGGAGTTGATAACCCGTATGTTCGTTGCGCCCAGCCGCCGGAAATTCTCTTCGGCGACGGCCGCCAGCGTCGCATCCCGTTCGAGGGTGATGACTTCGCGGAAGCGTTTTGAGAGGTAGAGGGCATCGACGCCCAGTCCGCAGGTAAGGTCGAGCACCGTGTTTCCGCTGCAACTTTTGCGGGCCGCGCATGCCTCGCTCGAGGCCTGTTCGAAAGCCAGCGGCGGGAGGATGCAGCGGGCTTCATAGTAGGAGGGGAGTTTCGTCCGTGCCCGCGCAAGGTATTTGACCTGCGTGGCGACGAGTGCCGCATGCGGAATACGCTTGTCGAGGGCGATCGCCGCAGGGTCGCGGCCGATTTGTTCCTCGACGGTATGCCGCACTTCGGGAGTCAGCAGCAGTCGGTATTGTTCCGGAGTCATCATTCCGGGAGCGAAGATACCGATTTTTTCCGTTCGGCGCTCCATAGGAGTAGGGTTGCGAAGATGAAAAGTCCGTAAACACTCCAGCATTGGGTCGTCGTGAGCCGGATGTCGAGGGCGGCTGCCGGAAGTGCCGCTGCAGCTCGGATCAGTTCGTTCTGTGCCCGGGCTGCGAATCCTGCGACGACCGAGAAGAGCGGTGCGAGCGCCGTTCCCGGGATCACGAGCCAGAGCGTGCAGCTCCCGACCACGACGTAGGAGAGCAGGATGACGACGGGGTTGAGTGTCAGTCCGACGACCGAGATCTGGCCGAAGGTATGGGAGATAAGAGGTGCAGTCGCAGCGGACGCTGAAAATCCGATGGCGAGGGTTGCGGTCAGCATATCGATGCTTTTGCGGCGTGTTCGCAGGAGGCGGCAGAGGGGGAGTCCCCAGGCGATGATGCCGGCGACGGCGATGAACGAGAGTTGGAAGCTGATGTCGAACAGGTAATCGGGATGGAAGAGCAGCATGACGAAGGCTACGCCGGCGAGTGTGTTCATCCCGACGTATTCCGACGACGAGGCCAGGGCGAATTGCAGGACGGAGAACATCAGCGCGGCCCGGACGACGCTGGGCGGGAATCCCGTCGTGGCGGCATAGAGCCAGATGAGCAGGATGACCGCGATATTGCGCAGGATGTGTCCGTGCCGGAAGAGCGGCAGCCACCAGAGCAGCAGGTTGGCGAGCAGAAAGACGATGCCCACGTGCAATCCCGAGACGGCGAGCAGGTGCGAGGTCCCGCTGCGCGAGTAGGCCGCACGGAGTGCAGGGGAAAGCGAGCGTCGATCCCCGGCCGTCATAGCGTTGCAGAGGGCCTGTTCGTCGGGTGCTAGGGCCAGACGGTCGAGCCGTGCGACGGCCCGTTCGTGCAAGAACAGGGAGAGGTGCTTCGGGGAAAGCTCCCGGTGCAGGGTGTCGCGCAGCAGCAGGCTTGAGCGGTTCAGGTAGAGGGTGCCGACGTATCCCCGGCGGGTCATCAGCCGTCCGTAGTCGCCGTGACGGGCGGTGAAAGGGTAGATTTTGCCGCGTACGACGGCTCGGTCGCCGGGATTCAGTGCGGTCGAAGAGTCGCATCGCACCACGAGGTTTCCGGCGGCGGGGAGCCATTCTCCGGTTGCGGAGTTCCGCCGGGCGCGGATCGTTGTGCCGGAGGCCGTTTTGCCTTCCCGTTCGGAGAGGCGTTCCCGGACGATGATTTCGTATTCGCCCGGAGTGCCGGTCGGCGGAGCGGGAGTGTGTCTCAGTTCGGTGACGGTCATGCCGAAAAGCAGAATGGCTCCCAGGGTGGCGAGGTTTGCGCCCCGGTCGTCGGCGAGCAGTGCCAGGATACCGCAGACGAGGAATCCGCCTACTAACAACCACAGCGGCAGTACGTAGTGGTCGGCCAGCAGGATGCCGGCCGCGAGCGGCGGCAATGCGCGGAGCAGAGGCATGCGCCGGAGTTTCGACCGGAGGTTTTCGGACTTGAGTCGTAGCATAACGGAGCCGGATCGCGGGAAATGGACGGAGAACCGGGCTTTGACTTTGTGTTTTTTTCGTTTTCTGCGTTCGGTGGGACCTCGCGGGCAGTCGCGGGCCTCGTCGATCGGATATTTGCGGTTTGCCTCCTTTGGAGGCGGCGGAATATTCCCGCCTCTTCGTTGCATCCGCTTCGAGTGTCGGTTTTCGGATTCGGCGATTTTCCGATTCGTAAAGATAATTATTTTTCGGAAGAATAAGCCGTTCGGATGTATGGATAATACAAAACGACACGCATCATTCTATTTGATGCGTGTCGTTTTGTCGTGTCGGAGATCTTTTCGCCTGTTTAGAACGATGCGAATGTGTTCCAGTTCGAATTTTGCTCCGCTGCGGCCTGAATGTCGGCAGGCAGGTTGGCGAAGAAATCGAAGCCGGTGAGCCGTTCGATCTCGGCGACGGAAGTCGCATAGTTCGTGTAGCTATCGTTCGAGTACTCCCTGTGTTCCATCCAGAAACCGATCGTTATGGCCGACGTCACTTTGTTCGACGCGTCGCGCCGGACTTTCAACAACGCTTTGTAGTAATAGTTCGGTACGGGGCATCGTTTGCTGTCCGACTTCGGTGTGATCCAGGTGATCGCTTCGTGGTTGCCTGCGGTCTGGAGAATAGCGCCCGTCACCACATATACCGTGTCCGTAGTCGCAGCGATATTTCGGACGCCGCTTTCGAGCTGCTGCCAAATACCGCTGTGGTAGCTCCGAGATTGACCCCGTAGCTGCTCGACCAGACGTTGATCTGTTCGGATTCGGCCAGTCCGGGATTGCGCTGCCATTTGTCGGAACGTCCGTTTCCCATGTGTCCTTTTGCGAGCGGATAGGCTACCCAGTAAGCCGTGTAGGTCGATTTGTCGTAGTACATCGTGTAGTTGCGCTGCGATCCGGAGGCGGGATAAACCGTCTGCGTGATCGTCTCATCGGCTGTCGTGCGGGCCGGAAGCTCGTACCAGGCGGCATGATCCGTCCGTGCTCCTTCGGTGGTAAAGGTTGTCGAAGAACTCTGCGGCGTGGAGCCGTTGGTCGCCGTTACGACGCCGTAAACCGTGTACGTCGTTGCGGGCAGAAGATCGGAGAGGTTGGCGGTCGCTTCGTTTCCGACAACAGCGGCAACGACACTTCCCGTGTCGCTGCCGTTCGTTGCGGAATAGAAGAACTGCACCTCGGTTGCGTAAGCGGCGTCGGTCAGACTACTGGAAACCTTCGCTGTACTCGAAGTTATGTCGCTTACGTTCGGTGTGGCAATTCCCGGGGTAGGGTCTGGGGAAGGATTATCGCCTCCCCCTTCTCCCGAGTTTCAGTTGATCGTGATGGTTTTAATCATCAACGACTTGCCGCTCGATTCGGTGTTTAACGTAAGGACGATCTCGCCGGACAGCGGAGTTTCCGATTCGACGACATACTCCTGGTTATTCGTTTTTGCCAAGGAGATCGTTTCGCCGAGTGCTTGTCCACCGACGGTTGCATTCACGGTACTTAAGTTTGCCGTATTTGCCGACATAACCAACGTGATTTTTTTGATTCCTCCGGTATAATCGGACGTTTTTATGGTGACACCGCTGGGTTTCGACCAGGAAAGACCGCGTATCCCGCTATTGGTATCGAATGCAGTGGGCGCTTTGCTTGCAGTCCATGTCAGTCCGTTTACTGTTAAGCCGGCAGCGATCTTGTCTTTATCCGCGCTTTTGAAGGTGTAGGTCCAAGTTTCTCCGACACCGCCTTCCGGCTTGCTGTTCTGGGTAATGAGCAATGTCGCGTTGGCTGTACCCAGTGAAGTGGTAGCGGTAAGAACGATGCGTGCTGTACGAGGTGTTGCGACCGTATTCTCTGTGGCTGCGACTTCGAGGCGATTTTCGCCGCCGTTGTAATCACTTGTGGTGATCCAGTCCGGCTGTTCGGTTCCTTCAGTGCCGTCGTAAATAGCGACGGAAACGTCTTGCGTTTCGGCATTCTTCAACGTAACGGGGATGTAGTGTGTTTCCGTATCGTTATAAGACAGTGTCAGGGTGGACGGATCCAATGTGATTTCAGGCAACTTGACGTATTCGGCAGGGATCAGAGTCAGATCTTTTGTCTGACTGCCGGTATAGAATCCGAAACCGAGGTTTGCTGTATTATTTTTCGCCAAAATACGGGAAGGGGTCGCTGCCGATGCGATTTGGTAAGTGCCTTCGGACTTGTTCTTGGTAATTACCAGTTCATAAGGAGTCGTAGAGGTCGTAGCGCTGTTGTCACTTTCCCAGGAGAGGTAGTTTTTGCCTTGACTGATCGTGTAGTTGTCACCCGATTTGGTAATTGTCCAAATGAGGGTTTCATCACCCGTTTTGTAGGGATTTGACGGTGTAATCACTACGGGAGCCAAACGGGAGCTTTCAGCTAAAGAACTCATTGCATAGGTTATTTCGGATTGGGTCGCCGTGATGACGTAGTCGCCGCTCAATGTTTCGGTTGTCTCTTCCGCAGCGTCGGTCATATCGACCGCGAAAGTCGAACTGTCGCCCGCTGCGAAAGCCAGGGGCCGGCCCTCCTGAACGGTTACCGTCTTGGTGAAGATCTTCGATGCGGTGGTCACGGTAACGGTGAATGTTTCACCGGCTGCCACTTCGAACGGGAAGCAGGTGAAATAAGCCGTCATGCCCGCTTCGCTATTGGCCGTGATGTTCATCTCCGAAGAGTAGTTCAACGTCACGTTATCGGCGAAATTGTTAATATAGCCATACTCCTTGATGGTACCTGCCGTCATATCGACATAGCTGCGGCCCGTGACTTTTTTGTCGGGAGCCGTAAATTTGACGCCGAGGACACTTTCCGCAGATGCGAGGTTCTTGACCGTCATCTTACCGATGGCAACGGCACGGCCGAAACTCATTTGCAGTTCGGTCGGCTGACTCTCCAGCGAGATCGATTTGGCGATCAGCAGGTCCGCGTTCGAATCGAAACTCGTAGCGGTCGGCTGCTGGACTGTGGGAGTGATGACCTTCATGTTGGTGATGTCCGTATTGCTGGAGGTAACCCATGCCGAAGCGGGGTAAACCGCGTTGTAAACGAGCGGGGTGTTCTCGTTTGCGGGGAACGTTACGGCGAATTTTGCAATGTCGCCGCTTATCACGCCCTCTTGCGAGGTAGCAAATACGGTAGTGGAAGCCGCCGTTTCGAGTACTTGCAGGAATTCACCGGTCGCATTCCACGAAACTTTCCCCGTCAGGGGATCATACGTCGTACGGGAACCGGATGCCGATTCGAGTTCAGACGATGCGGTGACCGTCATCGTTACTTTACGACCGTTCGACGGGTCGGAAACCGTGTCGTCTTTGGAACAGGCTGCGAACAGAGATGCACACACTGCGACAGCCAAAATGGATTTGAAAAAAGTTTTCATAGTCGTAGGATGTGTTTGTTAGTATTCTCCGTAATCGGTGTCATTAACGCTGCCGCCTGCTTCGCCGGCTCCGCCATAGTCCAGGACAGTGCTGTTGGCAAAACCTTTCTCGATCGAGATGCTGAGGATCTCAACCGAAGGAGCGGAGTACGAAGTTCCCCCCCCCCTTAACCGTAGATTCGTAGTGTTTTTTCATAATCATAGAGGTATTATGTTTGAGAGTTTTTACATCGTGTCCTGGTTATGGGCTACCACAAATATAGACAATATTCAATTAAGGAACAAGAAAGAATCCAAAATTCATCGAATCTTCATATTTCGATGCGGATTATGCGTGAAAGCGTCCGAAATTTAGTATAAATTGTCGAACATGCTCTGGCTTTTGTCGTATTTCAGGTCGGCGAGGGAAGCCGCTTTGACGCCGATGTTGAAACTCCAGCTCTGATAATGACCGAAGGGAATCCATGCGAACGACATCTGCCAACAGTGCAGGTCGCGTGTAATGGTGATGGAGGCCGGAGTAAGCTCTTTGGCCTGGAAGTCGTAACCACCCTGGAATGTCACGCCCATTTTGGGGAGAATCGTGACGCTGCCGTTGATACCGAGGGTCTGGGTGATGTTTTTCTGGTATCCTGTCGTGCCGTTGTTGGTCGGCGAAGAGGAGTAACTGATCGTATAGTTGAATCCCAGGTTCCAGGGTAGCGAGAAGTCGTAATAGGCCTGGGTCATGTATTGCCGTCGCAGGGCCGGGTTCATTTGCCCGTAAGGGTCGTAGAAAGGATTGGCGTAGGCCGGATCGACCGGGGCGCTGTTGATGTCGTTGATCGCCGGGGTGGAGTTGTCCTGGCGGGATTGGAACGTATAGCCGAACGAAGTGCTGGCCGATACCACACGGCCCGGGAAAAAGAGTTTGTTGATACGCTGGCCCTGCGGGGTGACCCGGTAAGGGTCGAGCGTAGCGTTGATATTGATGCCGAAATTCTGGAAAACGGTCGTGCGCAGCGAAATGGGGATGTTCGAAAGTCCCATGGAGTCGGCCAGGAAGTTATAGGATACCTGTCCGATGCGGAGTTCGTCGATCAGTTTGATCTTCTTCATACCCGAGGTATCGCGTTTGCTGAGCACCTTCATTTCGAGCGTCTGCGAGAGCGAGGCGTTGATGGCCATGGACTGACCGGAGCTGGGCACGCCGAAGATGCTCCCTTCGAAAGGCGAGTAGGTCTTGAAATTACCCAGCGTATCGCTCTGCACGGTCTTTACGTAGCCGTATTTCTGCTTGGAGAAGTCGGGGGCGTAGGAGAAGCTCACCGTCGGGGTGATCGTGTGGCGGATCGCCTGTATCTTGCGCGTTTTCTTCTTGGCCTCGTAGCGGCCATAGATGATCGTCGAGGCCTGCAGGCTGAAGTTGTAGTTGTACAGACGGTAGAACCCGTACTCCGGGTCGAGTTTGTCGATGCGGTTCAGCACCGGGTTCCAAACCTGCTCCTGTTTTTTGAAATACCACTTTTCGGTGTAGTTGATCGTAGGTCCGAAGTTGATATAGTTGAAGATGTTGTACGTCGCCGAGATGGGAATGCTATGCTCGAAGCCGTACTGCATGTTCTGGAGTGTTTCCTTGGTGAAGATTTCGGACTCTTTGGCGTTGGCCTTGTTGTTGAACTTGCCGGTGTAGCGGAGCGAAATCTTTTCGTACCACCGCTGCTTGCCCATCGCCTCCTTGCGTTTGAAGGGGTAGAAGGTCGAAACGTTGAAGACGACGTTCGGCAGGGCGATCGAGAGCGTTCCGCTCTGCGAGTTCTGCGAAACGGACATGTTGGCCGAAAGGGAGAACGGGGTGCCGAGCCAGCTTTTCGAATAGGAGATCGTCGAACTTGTCTGCGTCTGGAGCGCTTCGTTCAGGCTGGTAGCCGAATAGCGGTTGTAGCCGCTGGTACGGAAATCGACCGAAGCGGAGAAGGTCGATCCCGGATTGGCTTTGGGGTCTTGCGTATGCTGCCAGTAGAGCTGGAAGTTGTTCTGCTGGAGGAAGTCGGGTTCGCCCTTGTCGCCGACACGGACGTTCGAGTAGTTGAAATTCAGGGTGCCGTTGTACTTGTAACGCTTCATATAGCGCGACATCGCGGATGCCTCCCACGATCCGAGAGTGTAGATACCGCCCCGGATGGCCAGGTCCATGTGCTCTCCGAGCGTGAAGTAGTAGCCCAGGTCACGAATGTAGAATCCCTTGGTCGATTCCTCGCCGAAAGTCGGCATCAGCAGACCCGACTTGGGGCCGGAACTGAGCGGGAAGAAACCCTCGGGCAGCAGCGGAAAGTAGATGGGAACGTCTTCCAGGACCAGGTAGGCGGGACCCGTGACCACTTTCTTGCCGGGAATCACCTTCGCCTTGGTCATCGCCAGGTAGAAGTGGGGGTGGTCCGTCTGGTCGCAGGTGGTGTATTTGCCGTCCTGGATGTGGATGGTGTTGTCGTCCATCTTTTTGACGTTGTTGCCGATCAGCCAGCCGTCGCCCTCCTGAGTCGCCACGCCTTTGATTTTCGCCTTTTTACTGCCGATGTTGTAGGTGATCGTGTCCATCGTGTAGGGATTGGCGGCTCCTTCGGTGAAAGTGGGGTTGGTAACTGTCGGTTTGCCGTCTATCGTGTCGCGCTTGCCGTGGGCGTAGATGATCTTTTCGTCCATATTGACCCGCATGAAATCTCCCTTGAGATTCATGTTCTGGTAGTTGATATCGCCCTGGTTGTAGATATAGACCGTGCGGTTGCGTACGTCGTAGTAGAGCGAGTCCTGGTTTTTGCCGCTGATGATGTCGTCCAGGAAAGATTTTTTCCGGGTCGTATCGCGCCGGGTCGTGTCCTGACGCAACGAATCGCGCAGCAGCGAGTCGTTGCCGGTGGGAGCCGTACTGTCGGCGGGGGCGATCGGCGAGAGGGGAGGCGCTCCGAAGATCGAGTCGATCTTGGTGTCGAAAAGCGAATCCTGCTCCTCTTCCGTACGTGTTTCGGCGGTCGGGGGGCGGTCGGCTTCCCGTTGAAGGCGCCGAATCTC
>OHME01000879.1_pt1 | contig 12523 bp, 8 predicted proteins | sample 1569201 | NCBI WGS metagenome assembly OHME01 (sample SAMEA3879587, study PRJEB24766) | human gut metagenome | biome: human-associated habitat; feature: feces | place: USA | collected 1985/1987
TAATATTTAAAATTATTATACAGACATTGCTGGCTGTTTTGTATAACGACGAAGCAAAGCGGACAGGTGCGAATATGCGTAATACTGTATACGGAAAGGCTCTGTCGCTTTCTATGGAATTCTATGACAATCATCATACGGGAGAATTTATGTCGAAACTTACATATGATACAAACATGGCATCTGGAGTGTTCGGTTCAAGAATAAGGCGTGTCATGATGCCTGTTATTATGGTTATTGTCTGCATAATACCTATGTTTGTTCTTTGCCCTCCTGTTACGGCGGGTCTGCTTGTTTTATGTATAATTTCGCTTACATTAAATTTTGTGATGATACCTGTGCTTGAAAAATACAGCCGTAAAATTTCAGATGCAAATAAAGAAATAAGCAAATCCGTAACAAATATGCTTCAGGGAATGGAAACAATAAGAATGTTTCCGCTTAAAAAAGTTATAAGCGATTCTTATAATAATGCCAATGAAAATTGCGGTAAAAACATGAAAATCCAGGGACGGACAGAGGCTTTGATTTCGGCGTTGAGAGCGGCATTTGACCTTATAGGGGCATTGGTTTTTCTTGCACTTGGAATATTATATACAACCAAAACAGGGGGAAAACTGGGAAACCTTATAAGCCTGTACTCAATATACGGAGCGTTTCAGTATAATTTTCTGCTCATGGGCGTGTATATACCGAGTCTGTCAAGCTGGCTTGTAAATGCACAGCGTGTTCTCGAGTTTCTTGATACTCCGAACGAGAATTTTTACGTCGAAAATAAAGAAAATACAAAAAATAATATTTGTCAAAAAAACAGCAAAGCTTACCATACGGTAGAATTTAAAAATATAACATTCGGTTACGCGGGTAAAAATACAAATATATTTGAAGATTACAGTGCGTTTTTTGACAGCGGAAAAAGTTATGCACTGGTCGGGGAATCAGGCCGCGGAAAGAGTACGCTTACAAAACTTCTGCTTGGATTTTATAGGCCTAAGAAAGGCTGCATATTTATTGACGGAACTGATATAACGGAGCTCGGGCTTGTAAATGTGCGTGATAAAATCGCATATATACCGCAGGAACCGTATTTATTTAACTGTTCAATTAAGGAAAATATAAGAATGGGGAAATTAAATGCTTCAGATGAAGAAATTTACAACGCGGCAAAACAGGCGGGAGCACACGATTTCATATCGGGGCTTGAAAACGGATACGAAACACCCGCGGGCGAACGAGGAAATACACTTTCTGGAGGTCAGAAGCAACGAATAGCAATAGCCAGAGCGATTCTCAAAGATGCACCTGTAATCATATTTGACGAGGCGACATCGGCGTTGGACAATGAGACGGAAAAATATATAAACAAAACTGTTATGTCGGTGAAAAAGGATAAGCTTATCCTTATGATAGCACACCGCCCGTCTACGATAGAGATGGCAGATTGCAGATTTGAGGTGTAAAAGAGCTTACTGATATGTAATGTGGCTAAAAAGCTGGAGTGTATACAAAAAAATACTGTTGTTTGTGAAAAAACTTACTGTTTATTACAAGATGCTACAAAAAACTTGAATGTTTTGACTACAGATGATATGTTTAATACAAATATAGTGTGTCTATCGGAAAACAAAAGGTATTTTAGAGTAGGTAATCAGAAACAAGCGGAGGGGTATTTATGAGCAAAAAAATAAAATACATAGTGGCAGCAGTGTTGGCAGCAGTGGTATGTGTGGCGGTGATTTTTACAATTAACAGGAAGAAGTCAGGTATAAATATGAATGTAGGTGAATTGTCGGGTGATGAGCAGAATTATTGGAATCCTGATATTCACAGCATTTCAAAGGCGGAAAACGGATATTATTACCTGCATTATGACGGAAAGGACCTTTTAGTGAAATATTTTGACGAGTCATCAAAAAGGTCTGTTCCGGTATGTGCGAAAGCAGAGTGCAGTCATAATTCAAAAACGTGTAATGCTTGGCTGGATACCGATGAATATCTGAGTTCTCCGATTTATTATTACAAAAATAATATATATGTTGTACGTGTGGAAGGCGGAATGGCTAAGCTTGTAAGTATTAAGGCTGACGGAAGCGACAGAAAAGATGTTGCCAATTTGTTTGCAAATGACAGGATAACATCAATTTCTATGGTGTTTCATAACGGATATGTATATGCGTACGACCATATAGGTCATATAGGAAGCTCTGAAAGCGGTAAAGAGATAATTAAAAAAATAAATATTTCAGATGGAAACTCACAGGATATAGTCGAATATGAGGGTGAAAACAGTGCTGTGATGGGAGCGAGAAGTTACGGAGATAAACTTTTTTACAAAATTTTTCAGTATTCCGTAAATAAGCAGACATTAAAAGCCAATATGAATTTTCAGCTTTATTATTATGATTATACCGACGGTGAGAATAAAAAGGTTTCGGATATGAATATATGTGATTTCTGTGTCGATGCTGACAACGGAATGTTATATTATTTTGTTGTTGGAAAAGGATTGTATTCTCAGTCGCTTGACGGACAGAATAATAAACTCATATACAAGGCGTCCGAAAATATGGTATCTGCGGTAATGTCATATGATGGCAGATATATTTATATGAGTAACGGCGGAATGGGAAGTACGACAGATTTATCTAAGACCGTTGAACGTGAAATTCAGGTTGTTGATACAACGGGAAAACAGATAGATACAATTAAGCTTGGAAATGAAATAGAGAATTTATATTTTGGCGATGAAAAATATTTATTCGGGACAAAGAGTGATAAGCTTGTTTATATAGATAAGAGCAGTCTCGGAAACGGTGCGTGTGTTTGGGAAAATGCGGAGTAGAAATTTATTATGGAAGAGTTTAAGAGGGTTTTTGGCATAAAATTTATAATGGTATTTACAGTGACGGTGCTGTTAAATATCGGTTTGTTTGTATACAGCAGTTCCGAGGGTAAAAGTATGTCCGATATAAGGCAGGAGACACATTACCGTCAATGGATAATCGGAGAACTGTCGGATATGCAGCCCGAGGAAGCTCTGGAAATTGCCGATATACAAAGTGATTCCGTAATAAAACGTAAATATGACGAATTGGAATCGGAAGAGCAGACTGTATATTCAAGGCAGTTAAACAAAATAAAAGAACAATTAGAATATATAATAAAATATCCCGAGGATATAAAAAATATACAAAATAACGCAGATACCCTGAAGAGTTTTTCTATATTTGCAGATAAAAATTCATTTACATATAACAATATTCAAAAGACGGCAAAGGATTTCAAACGGGTAGAGGGCGTACAGCTTTATCTTACCGATAATAAAGCAGTAAGCGGTTTTGTTACATATTATTATATCTATTATCTGGCATTGATACTTAATGTGTTTGTCCTGTATGAACTTTTCGGCGAACGGGAAAACGGAATGTGGTGCATTGTTCATACATCAAAAAGCGGCAGGGCAAAACTTGCGTTTAACAGGACAATGATTATTACAGCTTCTGCATTTATAATTACGGGAATTTTGTTTTTTACAACATTTTTGACGTCGTTTATATTATACAAAACGGCGTCAATTAATGCATCGATTCAGAATATTGAAAGCTTTTCGAGATTTTCATTGCCGATGAGTCAGCTTCAATATATAATATATGATTTTTTATATAGTTTTTGTGCAGTGCTTACGATGACGGCTATTGTATGGATGGCATTTGTTTTTATAAGGCACCGCAATATAGCGGTTACGGTAATTGCTGTATTTATGGGTGTGGAAATGTTTTTGTATCAAAAAATACAGCCACAGAGCGTATATGGCATTTTTAAGCAGATTAATCTTATAAGACTGTTAAAGGTTAATGATATAATAAGCACATATGCCAATCGCGGCAAAGGAACATTTGTGGTTTCCGAATCAAATATAATGCTGACAGTTACGACGGTGCTTTTTATTGCCGCATGTGCGGGAGGAATTCTTGGAACCGTATATATGAGACCGGAACAGAAAAAATCAGTGATTGCAAGAATTGCGGATAAAATATGGGAAATGTATCAGCATTTATTGTCGGGATATTCGATTACGGCAAAGGAATTCCATAAACTGCTTATAACAGGCAGAGGATTGATTGTTATAGGCGTGCTGGCGATTTTGGCGGTTTATTTTGTGAGATACGGACAAATGACATTTTCTGACAGCACAAAAGAACTTGATAATATCTATATTACCAATGGCGGAAAAGAATATCATTATATAACCGATATGGTTAATGAAAGATTAAATGATTATCAGTGTGCGGTTAAAGATGCACAAGATTGTATGGTCCGTTACAATGCAGGAGAAGCAACGCTTGAGGAGGTTACAGAGAGCTCATCAACTGTTTCGTTATATGCGGTTAAGCTTGGCAGGGTATCCGAATTTATGAAAAAACAGGAGTATTTGCAGGAAATTAACGAAAAATACGGAGTAGACGGCTACATGATTTCGGACAGGGGCTATGAGGAGATTTTTGGAAAATATTCGATTATAAGGGAGGCTGTACTGTTTTTGGCACTTGCTGCCGCAATAATTCTTATAGTGGCTGAAAATATTGTGCTTGAATACAGAACGAGAATGAATTATATAATAAATGCCTCAAGGCACGGAAGATGCTGGATACAGATACACAGAGCTTTAACGGGTGTTATGCTTACAATAATTCTGTTTTGCTTTATATACGGCATGGATATGTATACTATGTATACAATGTATGGTATGCCGTACCTTGAAGCTCCACTTATGAGTCTTACTTTTATGGAGGGGTGTAATCCGTCTTTTACAATAGGGCAATGGATTATAATTCGTCTTGTAAAAAGATTTGTTGTGATTCTTGAAATATATATTGCCACATATGCCATAACAAATGTTGTTATGCGGAAGGTGACAGGCAGAAAGTAACATGTCATGAATTATTCTTGCCAATATACAAATCGGGGAGTATAATTAATTAAGAAAAAATTAATAAAATGTTAATAAACAAAGGAGCAAAACAAAATGAAAAGACGATGTATGGGGATTTTTCTTGTTCTGTGTATGACATTAAGCTTGTTGCCAGCAACGGCTTCTGCCACAGAAAACGGCGTTGCGATTAACGAAACAAATTTTCCGGACGCCTTGTTCAGGGAGAAAGTTGCGGAATATGATAAAAATAACGATGGCGTTTTAAGTGACACAGAAATATCAAATATTAGGAGTATTTCAATAAACGGGGACTCATCGAAAGGCGGAGATGTAACTGACCTGAAAGGAATTGAGTATTTTACTTCATTGACAAGGCTTCAATGCGGTCATAATAAAATTTCAAAGCTTGATGTTAGTAAAAATACAGCATTGACAGAGCTTTACTGCCCAAATAACGAGCTTACGGAATTGGATTTGGGTAACAATACAGCTCTTGGTCAACTTACCGTAACAAATAACCAACTGAAAGAATTGGATATAAGTAAAGATACAGCTCTTACTTATCTTGCTTGTGCAAACAATCAATTAAAGGAATTGAATGTAAGCAAAAACACAGCCCTTACAGAACTTAGCTGTTCGTATAATCAACTGACAGAGTTGAATGTAAATAACAATACAGCTCTTACAAGGATTGACTGCGGAAGTAATCAGTTGTCTGAATTAGATGTAAGTAAAAACACAGCACTTACTTATCTTAGCTGCGGAAGCAATAAAGGCAACAAACTTACAAAACTTGATGTAAGCAATAACACAGAGCTTACGTATCTTGAGTTTTGGCACAATGAGATTACATCTATAGATTTAAGTAAAAATACGGCATTAAAAAATCTTTCTTGTTATAAAAACAAATTGACAGAATTAGATTTAAGTAAAAATACAGCTCTTACTAATCTTTTGTGTGGTGATAATGAATTAACTTCATTGGATTTAAGTAAAAATACGGCATTAAAAAGCCTTGAGTGTTTTTCCAATAAGTTGACAGCATTGGATTTGAGCAATAATACAAACCTTGAGGTGCTTCGTTGTAACGATAATAAGCTTACATCGTTAGATTTAAGTAATAATACTTTAATAAATGGTTTTAGCGGTAAGTATAATATTTATAATATTACAGCCGATTCTGACCGTAGAATCAATCTTTCTGATTTGCCGGGAAGCTTTGATGTGAGCAAAGCAAGCAACTGGAAAGGCGGAACGGTAAGCGGTAATGTATTAACCGTTAATGAAAATGCAGAATTTGTTACTTATACTTATGACTGCGGCAGCGGTCAGTCAGTTGATTTTAATTTGAGGGTAACAGTTGATGAAGCTCCTGCTCATACACATACATACGGTGAGTGGAACAATGACGAAACAAATCACTGGCATGAATGTAGTGATGCTTCATGTACTGATAAGAGCGGAAGTGTAAAAGATTTGGCAGAGCATACTTTTGAATGGAAAGTTGACAAAGAAGCAACTGAAACAGCAACAGGACTTAAACATGAGGAGTGTTCGGTTTGCGGTTACAAACGCAATGAGAATACTGTAATTGAGAAAATTGAGAAAATTCCTGCTGACATCTCGAATAATACTCCTGCTCCTGTACAGACAGTTCCGGAAACAGGTGACAACAGCAATCTTATATTCTGGCTTGCTGTTATGTTTATAAGTGCCGGTTCACTTGTCGGTGCAACAGTTGTTTGCAAAGAGAAAATGTATTAAAACCCTAAAAGTTTATAACAAAAAGTTAAGGCACAGCCGACAGAAGTTTTTCTGTAAGCTGTGCCTTTGTTTTCAATGAATTAATATATTTAATTTCAATGATTAATAATACATAGACATGCCACCTGATGTATTAATGAAAGCAAAAACATAAAATACGATTGTTAAGATTCCGAGGATAAGACCTACCAGAAGAGCAATCTTACATCTTTTGAGCTGTTTTTCATAATCATCGAAGTTTCCGATTTTGAAAGCGTTGTTACCCATGATAATAAATATTATTCCGATTACACCACATATTTTATTTAAAAATACGGCACACAATATACTCAGAGTAAGCCATGTGCCAAAAGATGGTGCATTCTGACTTGATGGATATGGCGGACGGTTATATCCGTTATTATATTGATTATATCCGTTGTTATATTGGTTTCCGTACTGATTATTGTAGTTATTATAGCCATTGTTTCCATAACCATTATTGTAACCATTGTTGTAGCTGTTGCCGTTATTGTAACCATTGTTGTTGCCGTAGCCGTTATTATAGCCATTGTTGTTGCCGTAGCCGTTATTATAGCCGTTATTGTAACCATTGTTGTTGCTGTAGCCGTTATTATAGCCGTTGTTATTACCATAGCTGTTATAGCCATTATTGTAACCGGAATTGCCATTGTTGTTATAATAATTATTATATCCGTTGCCATAATTGTTGTTATTGGAATTATTGCTGCCGGAATTGTTATTGTAATAATTGTTGTCAGAAGAATTATTGCCGTCAGAATTATCGGATGTTGAACTATTGTTTGAATAGTCATCTGATGGTCTGTAATTGGCATCATATGTATCATTATAGCTGCCGTAAGTTCCGTTGCCGGAAGCATTATTACTATTATTCTGATTATTATTCTGGTTGTTGCCTGAATTATCATTAAAAGGATCTGGTGTATAGTTATCCATGAAACTCCTCCATTTCTGTATGATTCATACTATACTCACAGTATAATAAATATAAGCTGTTACGTCAAGTTAAAATTTATTACTAAAAAGTAAAATAAAAATAGCATTTGCATATAAATTGTTAAAACAAATAAAAAAATAAGTTTGTAAATTTTATGATTGTATGATATACTCATAATAATATTATTATGTTGATGACATAAAATGTCGAAAAGATAAGGAAGGTGTTTTTATGAAATATTCTAATGTAGTAGTTGCCGGTGGTGGGGTGCTGGGAAGCCAGATTGCATTTCAGGCAGCATATTGTGGTTTTAACGTAACTATATGGTTAAGAAGTGAGGGTTCTATTGGTCGTACACAGCCAAAGATTGATAATCTTAAAAAGACATATACAGAAGCAATTGAGAAGATGGCAGACGATAAAAATGCGTGGTGTGCAGGTCTTGCTGATGAAGATTCATTTGATAAGGTAGAGTGTCTTAAAAAAGTCGAAGCTGCTTATGATGGCATAAAACTTGAACTTGATATGGCAAAAGCGGTTAAAGATGCTGACCTTGTAATTGAGTCAATGGCAGAAAACGAAAAAGATAAGATTGCGTTTTATGAGAAGCTTGCCCCGCTTCTTCCTGAAAAGACGGTCGTTGTGACTAATTCATCAACACTTCTCCCGTCAATGTTTGTAAAGTATACAGGAAGACCTGATAAGTATTTATCGCTTCATTTTGCTAATTCAATATGGAAGAATAACACGGCAGAAGTAATGACACAGCCTCAGACAGACATGAAGTATTTTGATGAGGTTATGCAGTTTGCTAATGATATAAGAATGATTGGACTTCCGGTAAGGAAGGAAAAGAGTGGATATCTGCTTAATTCAATGCTTGTTCCATTTCTTTTAAGCGGACTTGATTTGTATGCGTCAGGCATATCTGACCCTGAGAGCATTGATATAGCGTGGACAAGAGGAACAGGAGCACCTAAAGGACCATTCCAGATATTTGATACAGTAGGACTTAACACTGCATATAATATTGTTCATCAGTATCACAGTGTTCCGGGAATATTTTCACCATTATTAAAGAAGATGATGATGCCATATAATTTTAAGAAGATGGAAGAAATTCTTAAAAAATATATAGATGAAGGCAAGCTTGGAATGTCAACAGGTGAAGGATTTTACAAATATAAATAAATATATTATTCTATAGATGATCAAAAGGAGGCTTGTCAACAGATGATTGGCCTCCTGAATTATTTATACAGGAGAGATTAGATGAAATTAGATGTTCTGGGGCTTATCGGTGCATGCTCATATGCATTGGACTGTGTTGAGGCAGAATTAGTTCATGTGACGAATAAACATGCAAAGCGTGTGGCATATATGAGCGTATGCACGGCAATGCAGATGGGAATTACAGGCAGAAAACTGCAGGACCTGGCTGTGTGTGCACTTTTGCATGACAATGCCCTTACTCAATATATACAGGAAGAATTTCATAATGACATTTCACATGTAGATAGTATAAAAGAACTGCCGCATGCAGGTGCACATTGTGTAATGGGTGAACAAAACATAAAAGACATTCCATTTTATACAGATGTAAAAAATGTTATTTTATATCACCATGAAAATGCCGATGGAAGTGGGCCGTTTGGTAAAAAATGGAACGAGATTCCGCTTTTTGCACGAATTATACATATGTGTGACCTGCTCGATATGGTATGTCTGCGTAAGGCGGTTGACTTTGAGACATGGAAGAAAATAAGTGAGTTTCTTTCAAAAATACGTGGAATGGTTATTGATGATGAGTGTGCAGATGCATTTATGGATGCATTTACAGGAGTGTCCGTTATGAATATGGAAGATTCGCAGATAGAGAAGAGTCTGTGGGAAAAAGTACCACGCGAAAAAATAGAATTAACTTTTGAGCAGATAAAAAATATTGCTGGATTTTTTGCGAGAATAGTAGACTACAAATCACCATTTACAAGTACACATTCAATTGGCGTGGCTGAATGTGCCAGGAAACTTTCGGGATATATGGGATTCGATGATGAAACAGTACAGAAAATGTATCTTGCCGGAGCACTGCATGATATCGGAAAAGTTGCAATAGGCAATGACATACTTGAAAAACCGGACAGGCTTACTGATGAAGAATTTGATACAATGAAGCATCACGCATCATATACATATCGTATTTTGTCAGATATTGATGATTTTGACGAAATCCGTGACTGGGCAGCTTTTCACCATGAAAGATTAGATGGAACGGGATACCCGTTTGGAAAGAGTGCAGACGAATTGAATGAATGTGAACGAATAATGGCATGTGTTGATATTTATCAGGCGTTGACAGAAAGCCGGCCGTATAAAAAAGGAATGACACATGAAAAAGCAATTGGGATTCTTGAAGATATGGCACAAAAAGGATGGCTTGACAAAAATATTGTATTAAAGACAGATGAATGTTTTTCTGTATGATAAATATAAAAAATATGGAGGGAATATGCTTGATATAATATATGAAGATAAAAATATGATTGTAGTAAATAAACCGGCAGGACAGCTTGTGCAGAGCGGCAGATCATTTGAACTTGACCTTACAAGCGAAGTGTTAAATTACAGGCGTGAAAAAGGCGAAGAAGCATATGCTGCAGTTATAAACAGGCTTGACAGACCGGTGAGCGGACTTGTGCTGTTTGCAAAAAATAAAAAAGAGGCATCAAGATTGAGCAGCCTTATGCAAGAAGAAGGCTTTTGTAAACAGTATTATGCGGTGTGCTGCGGAAAACTGCCTGATAAAAACGGTGAGTTTGTGGATTACCTCTTAAAAGACGGAAAGAATAATGTTTCAAAGGTTGTAAAGGAAGGGACAGCCGGTGCGAAATATGCAAAACTTCTATACGAAACATTAAAAGAGATAGAAAAAGATGATAAGGTTTACACGCTTGTAAAAGTAACACTGATAACTGGAAGACATCATCAGATACGCGTGCAGTTTGCACATAGAAATCATCCGCTTCTTGGCGATACAAAATACGGAGATGAGAGATTTAACAATGAAATAGCACTCTGTGCAGCATTTTTAAGCGTTGATGGACATGAATATTCGATAGAGCCGTCATGGCAGTTTTGAAACTGAAATACTGAATAATTACCCCGCCTGTTGACAATAATTACATATATAAAGAATGTAAAACATTGTGAACTTATTATAGAAGGGGCAGGGCAGATGCAGGAAACCGGGAAGCATTATGAAAAAGCATATTGGACAAACAGGCAGAAGTTGCAGTATATAAGTGGAATCGTAATTATTACGGTATCTGTAATTGCCGGCTTTAAATATGTTTTTCCTTTTGTTGCACCATTTGTGATTGCATATGCTGTGGCAGTAATGATTGAAAAGCCTGTAAACAGACTCGCAAAGGTGTTCAAGGGCAGAAAAATGATTGCATCGGCTGTTATAGTTATTTTGTTTTCGGCAGTTTTGTGTGTGGGAATCGGACTTGCAGCGTATTTTGGACTGGCTGAGATAAAGTCATTTATAAAAAATTATGAGTATAATATGGTGACATTCAGGCAGACCGCCGCAAGAATCTGTTTTAATATGGATGGATGGCTTGGACTTTCGGACGGACAATGCCTTGATTTTATATGCCGCTGTATGGAAAAATTTGAAAAAACTGTCGATAATGGCGGTGTTTCACAGATTATGACTAAAGTTGTGACAATTTCGGTTCCTGCTGTAATAAAAACAATTACAGTTACAGGTTCGGTAATTATCTGCTTTATATCAGTTGTGTATCTTGCGGTTGTGATTGACAACGTGAGGGATTGGAAAAAGGAAAATGTTTTTCGCATGGAAATAAAAGCTGTATCTGATTCGTTATACAGGCTTATACAGGTATATTTTAAAATAGAGGCATTAATTCTGGTTATTAATTCAATACTATGTATAATTGCTTTGCTTATAATAAAAAATCCGTATGCAGTTGTGCTTGGCATACTTATAGGTATTGTGGATATGCTTCCCGTTTTCGGAACCGGAACAGTTCTTCTTCCGTGGGCATTATTTGAACTTGTTAATAAAAATGTGACATCGGCAGCAGTTCTTGTAAGTGCGTATGTTGTGACATATTTTGTGCGTGAGATAATGGAGAGCAAGTGCCTGGGAGACAAAACGGGGATTCCGCCGTTTGTCATGCTTATGGTAATATTTCTGGGGATTATGATATATGGCATAATGGGATTTATATTAGGCCCTGTTTCATATTGTATAATGAAAGCACTGATACTTCACTTGAAAATAGAGATTGAACGTGGTACACTAAAAAATACTTGAAATATAAGCTGTAAAGTAACAGCAAAATCGGAGGTAGACATGGCAGAGGATAAGAAACTGGTAGAGGCAATTACATCAATGGATGTTGATTTTGCACAGTGGTATACAGACGTTTGTAAGAAGGCAGAACTTATGTCTTATTCAAGCGTAAAGGGATGTATGATATTTAAGCCCGCTGGATATGCCATTTGGGAAAATATAAAGAATGAATTAGACAGAAGATTTAAGGAGACAGGTGTTGAGAATGTATACATGCCAATGTTTATTCCTGAAAGCCTTCTAGAGAGAGAAAAAGATCATGTAGAAGGATTTGCACCGGAAGTTGCATGGGTGACATACGGCGGTCTTAATCCACTTCAGGAAAGAATGTGTGTAAGACCTACATCAGAGACACTTTTCTGTGATTTCTATAAAGATGAGATTCAGTCATACAGAGATTTACCAAAGGTTTATAACCAGTGGTGTTCAGTTGTAAGATGGGAAAAAGAGACAAGACCATTTTTACGTTCAAGAGAATTCCTGT
>OHME01000886.1_pt1 | contig 12394 bp, 9 predicted proteins | sample 1569201 | NCBI WGS metagenome assembly OHME01 (sample SAMEA3879587, study PRJEB24766) | human gut metagenome | biome: human-associated habitat; feature: feces | place: USA | collected 1985/1987
AGTTTATATTGGTCAAAAGGAAAGATGCTGAAGAGAATCATGTGGTGTGACGACGGCAAAATCAAACTACAGATGCATCTGCTAAGTGAAAATTGAATACACGGGAAAATAAAAAATCGAAACAGCAGACTTGACAAATTCCTGTAATGAGTTAAAATATAACAGTGCTATATAGCACTGTTATATTTTTGGAAAGAACTTTAGAGGATACGAAAAGAATGTCGACAAAAGCAGAAGATACACAAAAAAATATATTAAATACAGCCAGAAAACATTTCCTGAAAGATGGTCTGACCGGAGCATCTTTAAGAAACATTGTAAAAGATGCCGGACTTACTACTGGTGCATTTTACAAATATTATCCGACGAAAGAGGCACTTTTTGATGCACTGACAGATCCCTATATGGAACACATTTATCAGATTTATGATCAGATCGTTGAGGAGTTTGAAAAGCTTTCGGCCAGTGATCAGACAAGGAATATGTCGTATACATCCAGTGACGGAATGGAGCAGATGGTTGATTATATTTATGATCATTATGATAATTTCAGATTATTGTTGAAATGTGGAGACAGTGGAAAATTTGAACTATTCATACACAATATGGTAGAGCGGGAAATGAAGTCCAGCCTGAAATATATGGAAAAGATGAAAGAGAACGGTGTGAAAATACCGATTGTAGAGGAAAGCCTTATGCATATGATCTATACGGGATTTTTTTCATCAGTATTTCAGATCATTGAGCATGATATAGATAGAGAGACTGCAAAGAAAAATGTGCATCAGCTGAAAGAATTCAATACAGGTGGCTGGGAACGATTGTGGAATATTGAATTCCCGGTATAACTAATGTAAATCAGGTGGCTAATGCCAGTAAGCCACCTATTTTATTATATATGAGTTAGAATAAACTAATGAAAGAAACAACAATAAAACCAAAGTAAGGAGTGAACGAATGTGAAAGAAAAAAAGAAGTCGGCAGTCAGCTGGATCCTGACATGGGCCGGACAAAAAAGAATTGCCTATGTATGGAGTGTGTTACTTGCAATCGGAAATGTGATTTTTAAGATTTTGCCGTATTTTATTATTGCAGATATAGTAAAGCTGTTTTTAAATGGTGAAAAGGAGTTTGAAATATATCTTGCAAAAGCGGTTCTGATTGCATTATCGTTTATCATTGCAGAACTGCTTCATTCACTTTCGACAGCATTGTCACATAAAGCAACGTTTGCAGTACTTGCAAATATAAGAAAATCCTGCTGTGACAAGCTGGCGCGGGTACCTCTTGGCTATGTGAAAGACACACCTTCCGGTACATTTAAAAATATTATGGTGGAAAGAATCGACAGTATCGAGACAACACTGGCGCATATTGTCCCGGAATTCACGTCCAATCTGCTGGCACCGATTGTGATTTTGATTTATTTCTTCCTGACAGACTGGAGACTGGCACTCTGGTCATTGGTGCCGGTTATAGTGGGATTTCTTTCCTATTTTGGAATGATGCTGGATTATAAACCAAGCTTCGAGAGAACGGTTCAGACAACAAAAGATCTGAATGATGCGGCAGTGGAATATATTGACGGAATCGAAGTGATCAAGGCATTTGGAAAGACAGAAAGTTCTTATGCAAAATTTACAAAGGCGGCTATGGCTTATGCAGATTCCTTTATTTCCTGGATGAAACGGTGCTCGATCTTTCATGGACTGATGATGGTGGTCACACCTTATACGCTTCTTACGGTATTGCCGTTTGGGGCACATTATGTAGCCAATGGAACACTTGCGATTTCAGATTTTGTCATCTGCATTATTTTATCACTTGGAATCGTTGGACCGTTGATCACAGTGGGTTCCTATACAGATGATCTTGGCAAGATCGGAGTGATTGTTGGTGAAGTGGCAGGAATTCTGGAACAGCCGGAGCTTGAACGTCCAGAGAAAAGTAAAAGTGTTCCAAAAGATAACTCCGTTACACTTGAAAATGTCAGGTTTGGTTATCACGACAAAGAGATTCTGCATGGAGTAACTATGGAGCTAAAAGCAGGAACGGTAAATGCAATCGTAGGACCTTCCGGAAGCGGCAAGTCGACCATCGCAAAGCTGATTGCGTCCCTGTGGGATGTGGATTCTGGAAGCATCAAAATCGGTGGAGTTGATGTCAAAGAACTGGCATTTGCAGATTTTAATCGGAAAATTGCATATGTTGCACAGGATAATTATCTGTTCAATGAAACGGTACGTGAAAATATCAGACAGGGAAATCCGGAGGCTACAGATGAACGGATCATCGAGGTGACAAAGAAAAGCGGATGCTATGAATTTATCATGCAGCTTGAGAACGGATTTGATACGGTTGTAGGAGGTGCAGGAGGACATCTGTCAGGAGGAGAGAGGCAGCGTATCTCCATTGCAAGGGCAATGCTGAAGGATGCTCCGATTGTAATTCTTGATGAGGCAACTGCTTACACGGATCCGGAAAATGAGGCGATTCTGCAGAATTCTATTGCAAAACTGGTAGCAGGGAAGACACTGATCGTAATCGCACACAGGCTTTCTACCGTTAAGGACAGTGATCAGATCTTTGTCGTAAATGATGGAAATGTAACAGCACATGGTACACATGAGGAACTACTGATGTCATGCCCGCTTTATAAGGAAATGTGGGATGCCCATATTTCTGTAAAAGATACGGTGAAGGAGGGAGAATGATATGTTTGGAATTCTGGCAAAATTCTTTCGTTTTTCAGGCAGGGAAAATGGTAATAAATTTAAACTGTCGATAGTGATCGGACTTATAGAGGCTCTCGCTTCAGCAATGAAGATACCGGCTATTATGTACATATTGATTGGTTTGATGAGTGGAAAACCAATAGGAAAATATATTGGTGGTTCAATTGCAATCATGGTGATTGCAATTGTAGTTGATGTCATCTGTAAGAGATACTCTACAGTGCTTCAGACAGAAGGCGGATATAATGCGAGTGCTTTTATGAGAATCAAGATTGCAGAGCATCTGCGTTATCTGCCGATGGGATATTTTAATGCCAACAGCATCGGGGAAATTTCTTCTATTACGACGAATACAATGGAAACACTTGGCGATGTAGCTGCGAGAGTGGTTATGCTGACCATGCAGGGAATTCTGGAAACATCCATGATCATTCTTATGCTGTTTCTTTTTGACTGGAGAATTGGACTGACAGCTGCAGCAGGAGTGCTTATTTTCTTTGGTGTAAATGCTGTGATGCAGAATGCAGGGAAAAACGATTCAGAGCAAAAAGTGGTATGCGATACAGAGCTTGTAAATCAGATCATGGAGTATCTGCAGGGAATATCAGAAGTAAAATCATACAACCTGCTTGGAAAACAGGCAAAAAGATTAAATGATGCAAATGAAGCATGCGAAAAGATTAATACAAAGATGGAGATGTTGTTTGTCCCTTATCATTTTCTGCAAAGCGTCATAACAAAAACCACAGGTGCAGTAATCGTAGCATGCAGTGCATATTTTTATATTAATGGAACTATGAGTGCGGTCTATGCAATTGGTATGACAATCTCAGCATTTATGCTTTATGCCAGTCTGGAATGTGCAGGAAATTATTCATCTCTTTTACATGTGGTAAGCGTATGTGTAGATAAAGCAAATGCAATATTGGAGCTGGATACCATGGATATCGACGGTAAAGAAATACAGCCGGAAAATTACGATATTAGACTTTCTAATGTTTCGTTTTCTTATGACAAACGGAAGATCATTGATGATATATCGCTCTCTATTCCGCAGAAAACGACGACAGCAATCGTTGGACCATCTGGTGGAGGAAAATCAACACTTTGCAATCTGATTGCCAGGTTCTGGGATGTGGATTCCGGGGAAGTGACACTTGGAGGTGTGAATGTAAAAGACTACAGCATGAACAGTCTGATGCGTAATTTTTCATTTGTATTTCAGTCGGTGTATTTGTTCGCAGACACCATTGAGAATAATATTAAATTCGGACGCCAGGATGCAAGTCATGAGGAAGTGGTGGAAGCGGCGAAGAAAGCATGTTGTCATGATTTCATCAGCAAACTTCCGAATGGATATGACACAGTGATCGGAGAAGGAGGAGCCACACTTTCCGGTGGTGAGAAACAGCGTATTTCGATAGCCAGAGCGATTATGAAGGATGCGCCAATCGTCATATTGGATGAAGCAACGGCAAATGTTGATCCGGAGAATGAAAAGGAGCTGATGGATGCAGTAGATGCACTTACAAAGGAAAAAACGATTATTATGATTGCCCACAGATTAAAAACGGTCAGACATGCAGACCAGATTGTGGTTGTTGACAAAGGAAGAATTGTACAGCAGGGAACACATGAGCAACTAATGAAGCAGGAAGGCATTTATAAGAGATTTGTGGATGCAAGGCAGCAGGCAGTAAGCTGGAAACTGGCCCACTGAGAAATAATCCACAGTTGGAGAATATCCAAATTGAATTGTCTGAAAGAGATTTAATTTAAGTTTCTCTAAGTTTCACTTGTATAGGTGGAATGAGGAAAATTCAATAGAGCAATATGAAAAAAGCACTGAAAACCGTTGGACTAATGGTTTTCAGTGCTTTTTTCTTTGGTTAAAGAGAAAAAACATAATAAATTTAAGTTTTGCTAAGTTTCACTAAGTTCTGCATTTGCAGATCGCCATTGTCTTTTCGACTCATATTTCCCACACCCATCACAGGTCTGTGGCCAGTTAATTTTCCACTCAAAATACTCATCTCTGGTAATTTTACCGGATTTCAATTCTTCTTTTCTGAGAACCCATTCTTTCATAAAATCATTGAGAACTCCATAATTGAACCACATACCAACAGGTGGATGAGCCGGCCAGTTATCAGAATCATGATAACGGACAGCGGTATCCTCACTGGAATTGCATTTTTCACCCGGATAGGTTTCTAACTGAAAGAGATTAATAGCTGCTGGGTTAAATTCATCAATCCAGAATAGGATTTCTATAAGTTCAGATGCATCCATAGTAGTCGGTTCGTGTAGTGCCAGTGGATTTACATCCAGAATCTTAGCCATTTCAGTTACAAGATCTTTACGGGGAACCCTGTAATTTGTTTCGTATTGGGCTAGGCGGTTTGCACCTTTATCACCCCAACCGAGGGCAGCACCAAGTTCTGCCTGCGTCATATGCCGGAATGTCCGGATTTTTTTTATTTTATCACCGATTGTCATACCAAATTTCCAACTTTCTTTTTGATAAATCCATTTTACTACCAAAAACAAGGAATGTAAACAGAAAGATTCGCATTGAAGCGAATAAAGCACTTGACATTCGCATGAAAGCGAATTAAAATGGCAGTATAATAAAGGTTCGCATGAAAGCGAATGTGCAGATGAGGATAAATATATTTTGCAAATTATTGCAAAATTAGGTTGGTAAAATCATTCTGTCAGGCTTTATTAGTGAGAGGATTTTTTTGAAGAGAACAACATTTTGGTGTTTCTAGGCTGTAATAAGTGAAAGGATATTCAAAAAACTCTCTTTTGTACCTTGAAAATTACATGAGCTGTATAATCTGATTCCACAGATGCCATAACCCTGTAAAGGATTTTACGGGCGAGCGTCAAAGATACTCCGGAAACGGCTGGTAAGTTTGCGAAGAAGCTACCAGCATTCAGAAATATTCTGATAGAGGTTGGCAGTAACGCTGACAGCAGATTATACGAATGGAAGCCAACACGCCGAACGGAATATGCAATGCTATAACAATAGATAAACTGTGAGAACAAAATACGAAAAGGTAAGGTGATGCAATTGAGAAAATTGCAGGTATAGGACAACTGATACAAAGAATATGTTGGAAAAGAGGTGAGCATCATGGTGAATCAGTCAGTAATAGATTCCAGTGTTAATCTGGAGCAGTTAAAGGACATTGAAGATTTAATTCCTGATATGGATAAAGCTATTTCTGAAAAAGTGGAAACTTTTCTGGATAAATCTGGCAATCAGCCGTATGCTCACATGAATGAAGGGTATGTGGTAGTCGTGGAAATGACAGGAGAAATGGATGCTACAGATGCGATCAGTGATTATCTAAGAAAAAGAACGGAGTTGATGTATTAGATGCAAGTCTTGAAAAAATATCTTGCGAAGCTACAGATGTTATGTTAATGTGAGGTCAGGGAAAATGAACGTGATACATGGTTTCTGACTTCAAATTCAATGGAATAAGTAAGTTGGGAGCGATGTAAAATGGAACAAATGCAAATGAATATGCCAGATATGTACGATGCTGCATTGTATCTTCGGTTATCGAAAGATGATATGGAAGAGGGAGGTGCGAAGTCAGAGAGCAACAGCATTGCAAATCAGAGAGAGTTACTTCGGAGCTTTGTAAAAAGCCAGCCGGATATTCAGATCTTTGATATATATGTGGATGACGGATACTCAGGAGGAAATTTTGACCGACCTGAGTTTAAACGAATGACAACTGATATAGAAGCTGGAAAAGTAAACTGTGTGATTGTAAAAGACTTATCCAGATTCGGAAGAGAGTATATAGAAGCCGGGCGATGGATCGAAAAGACCTACCCGGCTTTAAATGTGCGTTTTATTTCAGTTACAGACCAGTTCGACAGTAAAACAGCAGATTTTTCAGAGAAGTCATTTGTAGTTCCAATCAAAAATTTTGTAAATGAAAGCTATTGCCGGGACATTTCCGGTAAAGTGCGAAGCCATCAGAAAATCAAACGTGAAAAAGGTGAATTTATTGGAGCATTTGCCCCGTATGGTTACTGCAAAGATCCGGAGAATAAGAACTGTCTGGTGATTGATTCTTATGCAGCAGATATTGTAAGAAAAATATTTTCATGGAAAATTGATGGGTTCAGTCTTGGAGCAATCGCAGAAAAACTGAATGTACGTCATGTGCAGTCGCCAAAAGAATATAAAAAGGCAAATGGCGAGAATTATAATTCTGGATTTCACAGCTCAGACACACCGAAATGGTCGGCAGTGCAGATCAAAAGGATTCTGACAAATGAAGTCTATATTGGAAACATGGTACAGGGCAAGCAGGAACGAATCAGCTATAAAGTAAAGCAACGCCTGGATAAGCCAGAATCAGAGTGGGTGAAAGTAGAAAATACGCATCCGGCAATTATCAGGCAGAATGATTTTGATGTGGTTCAGAAGCTGCTTCAATATGATGGCAGAGCATCAAAAACATCAGACAGTGCAAACTTTTTTTCGGGATTTGTGTTTTGTGGAGATTGCAAGACACCGATGATACGCAGGGTAAATCAGTATAAGGGGAAGAAAAAAGCTTTTTATATCTGCCAGACAAAGAATAAAGGTGGAGATTGTACCAGACACAGTATTCCGGAAGAGGTGCTGAAAAGGATTGTATTGAAAGAGATTCAGGCATATACGGCACTTTTTATAGACTATCAGATGATTATGGAAGAACTTTGTGAGATGCAAGTCAGTTACGATCAGGTAATTGGTTATGATACACAGATTAGTAAGTTACAGGAAGAATATAACCGCTATTACAGTCTGAAAGCATCTTTGGGTGATGACTTGAAAGAGGGACTGATCAGCAAAGAGGAGTTTGATGATTTTCGGGAAAGTTACGGAAGAAAATGTGAAGAACTGGAGCAGATGATTGAAAATCAGAAAAAGCTGGTAAAGCAAATGTTTGAGGGTGGAGTGTCTGCAACTGTTCAGTTGGAGGACTGGAAGAAATCACTGGAAATCAAAGAACTGGATCGCACATTGCTGGCACTGACCGTAGATAAAATCTATATTTATGAAAATAAGCAAATTAAAATTCACATCCGTTATCAGGATATGATTGAGAAAATGAAAGTCATAAGACGGTTTTATGCGGAACACCGGACAGAGTGCAGGAAAGAGGTGGGATAAATGGCAAGGACAGCAAAAAGATATAAGAAAAACACAGAGAAGAAAGTTCTTGGGATTCCGGTATGTATGGCTGCAATTTATGCCAGATTATCCGTAGACAGTGATGAAAAAAAGTCGGAATCTATTGAAACACAGGTTACGCTGATAAAAGAATTCATTCAGAAGCACAATGAAAATCCAGACAGAGAGTATGAGATTGCTGTATATGACATTTATTCTGATCTGGGAAAAACTGGAACAAATTTTGACAGACCGGGATTTGAACGGATGATGAATGATGTCAGGGCAGGTAAAATAAACTGTATTCTGGTAAAGGATTTCTCACGATTTGGAAGAAATTACATCGAAACTGGTAACTATCTGGAAAAGATTCTTCCTTTTATGAAAGTACGGTTTATTTCTGTATGTGACAACTATGATTCATTTGCACCTGGTGCTAAGAATCAGGAATTATCCATGAATATCAAGAATCTGGTGAATGATGCTTATGCGAAAGACATTTCTGCAAAAGAACGGGCTGCGAAACGTATTGCACAGAAAAATGGTGAATATGTGGGATCTACAGCTCCATACGGATATCGTGTGGAAAAGGTAAATGGGATTTATAAGTTGATTGTGGAACCGGAATCTGCAAAGATTGTCCGTAGGATTTTTGAAGAATATGCTTCTGGAGATGGTATACAGAGTATTATTGACAGGCTGTTTGAGGATGGAGTACATCGTATTTCAGACTATAACCAATATCATCATGTGTACTGTAAGGACGGAGAAAAGCTTCATCAGTGGGGAAATTCTTCGATACGTGCGGTGTTGAACCGAAATAATTATTATGGTGATCTGGTTCAGAGGAAATACGAATCCAGATTTCAAAGAGGTGAAAAATGGTGTGATATACTGGATGAAAGCCAGTGGATTATTACGCCAAATGCCCATGAGCCGATTATCAGCCGAGAACTGTTTGACAAAGCACAAGTCAGGTTAAAAGCAGCACAACAGAAAACAACAAAAACTACGGCAGGATGGGAAGAGGATGAAAGAGCATTTTATAATGTATTCTATTGTGGAGACTGCAAGCGGAAAATGTGTACACGCAGATACAGAGGCAATGTGTATTATTTTTGCAACGCTGCTCAGTATCGGGATGAAAGGAAATGTAGTCATAAATCTATCTCTGAAGAAAAATTGCAGAAAATTGTCCGCTCGGAGCTGACCAGACAGTTTCAGTTATCTGGCTTACGGAAAAAGGATATGTCTGCTATAAGCAGTGCGGTATTTCTTTCCAAAATCAAAGAAGTTCAAACAGAAATCAGAAAACTGGATGTAGATATGGAAAAACGTTCAGAAAAACTGGCACAGGCATTTATGCAATATAAAGAGGGGGAACTTTCCAAAGAAGCCTATATAGAAATGAAAGATGACCGTAATAGCTGGAAAGAGTTCTGCGAAGAGAGAAAGAAGTCTTTAGAGCAGACCATACGAAAGCTGGAAAAACAGCAGAAAGAAGAAGCCAGATTTTTACGAAGCCTGCTGGAGCTGGATGGGACAACCAGAATCAATGCGGAATTTGCAGAAGGCTTGATTGAAAGTATGTATCTATATGGTGATGGCAAACTGGAAATCAACTTCGGGTTTAAGGGGGCGGTAGAACATGAGTGATCAGAAACTGATTATTGGATATTACCGCCTTTCCATGGAAGATGACTCAGAGGGAGAAAGTAACAGCATTATTAATCAGAGAAAACTGGTAAAAGATTATATTTCCAATATTCCTGAACTGGTGGCTATGCCCTTTCAGGAGTTCTACGACGATGGATATTCTGGTTCCAGTATGGAACGTCCGGCAATTAAGCAGGTTCTGGAACTTGCCAGGGAGAATAAAGTGCAGTGTATTGTAGTAAAAGATTTTTCACGTTTTGCCAGAAACTATATTGAGATGGGAACTTATCTGGAACAGATTTTTCCATTCCTGGGAGTACGATTCATTTCTATCTCAGACCGATATGATTCTAAAGATTATAAGGGAAAGAGTTCGGATATTGAAGTACAGTTTAAAGGACTGATAGCAGATTTTTATGTGAAAGACCAGTCCGTAAAGGTAAAAGCGGCAGTCAGTACCAGACGAGGAAAAGGTGAGTATTGCTGTGGCTCTGCACCGTATGGGTATCGAATCAATCCTGAAAATAAGAAAGAACTGGTGATTGTAGAGGACGAAGCGGAAGTGATTCGCAGAGTATTTGAACTGACCAATCAGCGATATTCCAAGATGGAGATTTGTAAGTTATTCAATGAAGAGGGTGTATTGACTCCCTTGCAGTCTATGAGCAGACGACAGAAATCAGACAGCAAGAAAGCTGCATCAAGAGGATTGCAGTGGACGAGTGATATGATACGGAAGATTGTGGATGATAAGACTTATATAGGCTGTATGGTCTATGGAAAGACAAAGATTCCAGATCCCGGAACAGGGAAAGAAGTACCAGTGCCGAGAAATCAGTGGAAAGTGATGGAAAACCATCACGAGCCGATCGTATCAAAAGAGGTCTTTGAGAAAGCACAGTCTCTGCAGATCAGATACACCAAGAAAAGCAAATTTGACAGGGAAACAACACTATTAGGTGGCTATGTAAAATGCGGGAATTGTCGCAGAAGTCTGACTTCAAGCAGTCCTGTTCATGGTCATATCCTTTATAGCTGTGCTTACAGTAAAGGAAAAGAAGATACAGCGTGTTTTGCCGGGAAAGCGGATAACAAAATGCTGGAGCATATCGTGCTGGCAGAAATAAAGGCTTACTTACGTCAGAATATCAGCCAAGAACAGATGCAGCAATCCATGAGAAAACAGCATGAGGACAGTATAGAAGCCTATAAGACGGAAAGTGCAGATTGTGAAAAGTGTCAAGAACAAATAAAAATCCAGAACCGCCAGAACTACGAGAAGTATCACGAGGGACAGATGAACCAGAACCAGTTTATGGAAGCCAAGAAGCAGTTGGAAGAAGAAAGAGAACGACTGCAGAAACGTGTACAGGAACTGGATGAGTTGATAAACGACGAGAAAGAAATCCTGATGAAAAAGAATATTCCGGTGGAGCAAATGTTGAAGTATTTAGGCTATGAGAAGCTGACACGAGAGATGCTGGAAGAATATGTGCAGGGAATATATGTGTATGATGACGGGAGAGTGGAGGTGGAGTGGAAATCACTGACTTGATTTGTAGCAATAATGTAACGTCCACTACTACTGAACTTGTAGCAATGACGTTACATCCTCCCTGCTGATTTTGTGACAACAATATAACGTCCTCTGTTCCCAAACAACGGTTTTATTGGAAAAATCGAGGAAAAAAGGTCAAAAAGTTTGTAGCAATGGCTTGACATCCTCGGGGAGACTTTGTTAAAGAAAATAAAATTACGACAAATAAAGGCATAAGTATTTTAAGTTATTCCCTTGTGACAGGACCTGCATTTATATTATTTACAGTGGGAAATTTTATCGGAAGTCAAAAGGCTGCTTTTGTGATTGCTTCAGCTCATTATGCAGGGGCGCTTATTAACGGATTGGTTTTCAGGAGTAATGAGGAACAGGGGCTTGCATCATTTAAAAACAATACTGATTGCAGCAAGGATTATCTCGAAAATTTTACAGAGTCCATAGTATGCGGGTTTAAAGCAATGGCGATGATTTTGGCATACTTGATGTTTTTTACAATCGGGATAACACTGCTTGAACATTGGGGCGTGTTTTCAGGATTGAAATATCAGTGGATAGAGGGATTTATCAAAGGTATTTTTGAGATGACCATAGGTATCAATTTTGTAGGACTTTGCGATATCAGTATCAAGACGAAAGCAATAATATCTTCGTTTCTCGTGTCTTTTGGCGGAATGTCGGTTATAGGACAGTCAATGTCTATGACCGGAGGAACAGGTATAGGCCTAATGGACATTTTAAAAATCAAAATATCACATGGTATACTTGCGTCAATTATTACTGTTATATTGATGAACCTTATGGTAAGATAAAAGCATGAAGAAAAAAAGCGTAGGAATAATAGCGGAATATAATCCATTTCATAACGGGCATCTTTATCAGATAGAGGAGTCTGTTAAAGCTACAGGTGCCGAAGTTGTCATTGCGGCAATGAGTGGCAATTTCGTGCAAAGGGGAGTGCCGGCAATTGCTGACAAATGGCAGAGAGCAGAGGCGGCAGTAAGAAGCGGAGTCGATATTGTAATTGAAATACCGACCGTTTTTGCATGCAATTCTGCACATAATTTTGCTGAAGCAGGAGTAGAGATACTTGAGAACTTAGGTGCTGATTTTATTTCTTTTGGAAGTGAGTCGGGAAATATTGAGGAACTGAAAGGAATTGCCCGGGTAATAGAAGAAAACTCCGAGTATATAGAAAACTTTATAAGTAAAAAGACAAAAGACGGGTGGTCATATCCAAGGGCCAGAAGAGCT